>WBZM01000033.1_pt1 | contig 252265 bp, 232 predicted proteins | sample 5204271 | NCBI WGS metagenome assembly WBZM01 (sample SAMN12344346, study PRJNA552823) | activated sludge metagenome | biome: Activated sludge suspended growth; feature: Nitrification reactor; material: Wastewater; isolation source: activated sludge from nitrification reactor of wastewater... | reverse complement strand
ACTTTCCGGCCAGCGTAGCCTCAAACAAACTGCCTAAAAGCAAGTTGCAGGAAACGCTGTGGCAGGGCGGGGTGCTTCACCAGGAGTGGGGCGTTGCTACTTTTTCAAAGTACCCCATTACCGATAAAAAAAGCCTGGAGTTTGATAACTCTTTTGCCAACAATTGCATTTATACTGACCTTGAAATCAACGGTAAAACACTACGCCTGTTTAACGTGCATTTTCAGTCCATTCATTTAGGGTACGATGACTACGCGGCCCTTGATTCATTAACCGAAAAAAAACAAACCCGGCTAAGCTCGCTTAAGAACATAGCGCGCAAAATGAAACGGGCTTATACCAAGCGGGCCATACAGGCTGAAGAGGTGGCCGCAGAGCTGGCGACCTATTCAGGCCCGAAGATTTTATGCGGCGATTTTAATGATGTACCGGTTTCCTACACCTACAAAACAGCGCGCGGAAATATGAAGGATGCCTTTATTGAAAACAGTTCAGGCTTTGGTGCTACCTATGTAAACCCTTTCTCTATTTTCAGGATTGATTACGTATTACATGGTGCCGAAATAGACCTGAACAGTTACCGCAGGCCCAAGGTCCAATTTTCCGATCACTATCCCGTTTGCGTTACGTTTGATTTATAAAGCGGCAGGTTTGTACTCTGAAATTGCCACCGCATTCTCAAATTCCCTGATTCTCGTCTTATATTCGCACCATGCAGGAATTGAAAATTTATAACACCCTTAGCCGCGAAAAAGAAGTATTTAAACCTTTAAATGCCCCACATGTTGGCATGTACGTGTGCGGCCCTACCTTATATAGCCATGCTCACCTGGGCAACTGCCGCACCTTTTTGAGCTTCGATATTGTTTTTCGTTACCTCAAACACCTGGGTTATAAAGTGCGCTATGTGCGCAACATTACTGACGTAGGCCATCTTGAAAGTGACGGCGACGAGGGAGAAGACAAAATAGCCAAGCGCGCCCGCTTAGAAAAGCTGGAGCCCATGGAGATTGTACAGCTTTACACGGTAGATTTTCACCATGTATTAGAGGCCTTTAACCTGTTGCCCCCAAGCATTGAGCCTACTGCTACAGGGCATATTATTGAGCAAATTGAAATGACGCGCCGTATTATTGAAAACGGGTACGCCTATGAGGTTGACGGCACTGTTTATTTTGACGTAGAGAAGTTTGCAAAAACCTACCCTTACACTGCGCTTAGCGGCCGTAACCTGGATGACCTTTTTGAAAACACCCGCGACCTTGAAGGGCAAAACGAAAAGAAAGGCCGCCTCGACTTTGCACTTTGGAAAAAAGCCAAGCCGGAGCATATTATGCGTTGGCCCAGCCCTTGGGGCGAGGGTTTCCCGGGCTGGCACATTGAGTGCAGCGCTATGAGTACTAAATACCTGGGCGAGGAGTTTGACATACACGGTGGCGGTATGGATTTAATACCAACGCACCACACTAACGAAATTGCACAACATGCGGCCTGCCATCATAAAAGCCCCGCTAAAGTTTGGATGCACACCAACATGCTTACCGTTAACGGGCAAAAAATGAGCAAGAGCCTCGGCAATTCTTTTTTACCACAGGAGTTGTTTGACGGCACTCACAAATTACTGGAGCGTGGTTATTCGCCAATGGTGGTGCGCTTCTTTATGTTACAGGCGCACTATCGCAGCACTTTAGATTTCAGCAACATTGCCCTGCAAGCCGCTGAAAAGGGTTACCAGCGTTTGATGAATGGGTTGAAGCTGTTGCCCGGCTTAAAAACAGGAGATAAATCCTCCTTTAGCTTAGAAGAACTGAAAACCGGCATGTACGATGCCATGAATGATGACTTTAATACACCGGTGGCTATAGCGCAGTTGTTTGAAGCAGCACGCATCATCAACTCCATTAACGACGGCAAGGATAGCATTACGGCTAACGGCAAAGAGGAACTTCAGAAACTGCTTTCCGCTTTTGTGTTTGATGTGCTTGGCCTTAAAGAAGAAAGCGGCGAAGGCTCTGATAAAATTGAAGGCTTAATGAACCTGGTTTTAGAGTTGCGCAAAGATGTGCGGGCTAAAAAAGATTTTGCCGCCAGCGATAAAATACGCGATGAGCTGCAAAAAATAGGTATACAGGTAAAAGACGGTAAGGAAGGTGTTAGCTGGACTTTTAACTAAGCACCAAGTTTACAATTAAATAAAATGTATGTTTAAAAATCTGGGTTTATCGGCGTTTTTCTGTGGTTTTGTTTTTTCGTTTTACTCCTGCAAGCAGTGCAATACCTCCAATGGCAATAATCCCATTAACGATACTACTTCTGTTTCAGCCGTGAATGTTAACCCCCCAAAGTTTAACAGCGATAGCGCTTATGCAGCAATACAGTACCAGGTTGATTTAGGTCCGCGCCCAATGAACACCAAGGCCCACGATGACTGCGCAGCATGGATGATAGCAGAAGCAAAGAAATATGCGGATACTGTTTACGTTCAAAAGTTTGATGCCAAAGGCTGGGACGGTAAAACCCTGAAGGGAACCAATATCATTGCTTCTTTTAATCCGGCAGCAACGCACCGCGTACTTATAACCACGCATTGGGATAGCCGCCAAATGGCCGACCAGGACACTAAGGATAAAGATCAGCCCATACTGGCCGCCTGTGACGGCGCCAGTGGCGTAGGGGTTATGCTTGAAGTTGCCCGTGCCATCAGGTCGCAACCTATAACCATTGGTATAGACCTCTTTTTTAATGATGCAGAAGATTACGGCAATTCTAATGAAGGAGGAGAAGATACCTACTGCCTTGGCGTGCAGCATTGGGGCAAAAACCCGCATGTGGCAGGCTATAAAGCCGAGTTCGGAATTTTGTTGGATATGGTAGGCGCCCGTAATGCTGTTTTCCCGCGCGAAGGCTTTAGCGCCTCTTCAGCCGGTTGGGTGCAGGATCTTGTTTGGTCGAATGCAGCTACCGTTGGCTGGTCGGGTTTTTTCTCTAACGAATTAATACCGGGGCAAATTACGGATGATCACGTTTACATCAATACTTTAACCGGCATACCTACCGTTGATATTATTCACCTTGATCGCAGCTCGCGTTCAGGCACTTTTGGCGATTACTGGCACACTCATGATGATAACATGAGCATAATTGACAAAACCACTTTGCGTGCAGTTGGCGAAACGCTGCTCTATACTATCTACAAGTTTGATGCTGAAATGAGGGTTCAGTAGTTCACCTCACGGTAATTGGCAAAGCCTTAAGTGAATTTTCAGAAGAGGAGTTTCCTACATACACCGTGTAATCTGCTTTCTCAATTTCCCACTTATCGGTTTGCTCATTGTAATAAGCCAGCGAACTTACAGGCACGCTTAAACTTATTTCGCGCTGCTCATTATAAAGCAACTCTACTTTTTTAAAGGCACGCAACACCTTTACCGGGCGGTCAACTTTTGAGTTGTTACAGCCCACATACAATTGCACCACCTCCTTGCCCGCGCGCTTACCTGTGTTTTTTACCAGCACCTTAACCTTAATAGAATCGGTTTCGCTTAGGTCTGTTTTTTCTATTCGCGGTTCACCAATTTCAAATGAGGTATAGCTTAAGCCAAAGCCAAAAGGGAAAGCCGGCTTTATATTCTTTTTATCCAGCAGCGTATAGCCGTGGTAGTATCCATAGGTTATACTATCGGGGGCAAACGGCTTTTCCGGCAAATCGCTCTCACTTACAGGAATGGTAAACGGTAGCTTGCCGGAAGGGCTCACCTCGCCAAACAACAGCTGCGGCATCGCCTGTGCGCCTTCCATACCATGGTACCAGTTCATCATTATAGCTGGCACTTTGCCCTTCCATTCTTCCATAGTAATGGCGCTACCACCTACCAGTAATACCGCGGTTCTTGGGTTGGCTTCACTGGCCATGCGGATAACATCAATATCCTGTGCACGTAAATTCAATCGGGTGCGGTCGCCACCGCCGTCCATGCGCAAACCAAAAATATACTTGGTTTTTATCTCTGCCTTTTTCGGTTCACTCTTCAGTGTCATATACTCCCCTTCATCATCCTGGTAAATACCGGACACCACAACAACCACATCCGCCTTTTGGCACACCTCCCTCAGTTCATTTCTATCTCGGCCATCGCTGTGCAATAATGTAATGCCTTTCGCAGCGCAATAATCTTTAAAAGCCTGCAGCGGTGTTATCACATATTTCGACCGCACATAACTGCTGCCTCTATCGCCATCATTTTCTTTATCGCTTAAATAGCCTACCAGCGCTATTGTTTTGGTTTTAGATAAATCCAGCGGCAGAAAATTGTTTTCATTCTTCAACAACACGGCGCTTTCCTGCGCCGCTTCTAAGGCTAAAGCAGTTTGAGGCTTGTAAGCTCCGCCTGGGGTTTGCCGCTGTTTCTGAAAGTACTCAAACAGAAACTTGGTGAAGAGGGTTGGGCGTATCAGGTTGTCAATGTCTCCCTCTGTTAGCTTACCATCTTTAATAGCCTTCTTAATATTCCGCAACGAGTAAAACACAGGATTCGGCATTTCTACATTCATGCCGGCTTTTACCGCATCTACAGTGGAGCGTGTCCCTAAAATCCAATCGCTATGCACAAAGCCTTTAAAACCCCACCGCTTTCTCAGTATATCATTCAGCAGCACCTCATTATCGCCACAATACTTGCCGTTAACTTTGTTGTAAGCGCTCATCACGGTGGCTACACCGTCCTCTATAAGCATTTTAAAATGCGGCAGGTAAACTTCGTGTAGTGTGCGTTTGTCAACTTTTACATTTACGGTAAAGCGGCTGTTCTCAATACTGTTTAGTGCGTAGTGTTTCGCAGTGGCCATCACGCCCCGGCTTTGTATACCCCTGCTTAAAGCACAGGCCATAAAGCCCGTTAAGTAAGGGTCTTCCCCATAAGCCTCCTGTGCGCGGCCATTTAACGGATTGTACAAAATATTCATACAGGGCGTACCAATAAGGTTTGCGCCCGTGTGCAGGGCATCTTCCCCCATTGCCTGCCCTATTCGCTCCTCAAGTTCAACATCCCAACTGGCCGCCCTGGCCATAGCACATGGAAAGTTGGTATGGTACTTACGCACTACCCCGCGTGGCCCATCGGTAAAAGCCGCTCCCGGTATGTGGTGCTTTTTATTTGCGCCTATTTGCATTAAAGGCAAACCTTTGCCAAAGAGCAGGGCACCGGCTGCCTTGCTAAAAAAGCGACCCTGGGTATTCATCTGCCCCACTTTTTCCTTCAGGGTTAATTGCGGCAGCACGGCGTTCGTTCTGCTGTTGGCATATGCCACCGCCTCTGCATTTTTAAAAGGGTTATCGTTTATTACCGATTGCGACATAAGAGACATGCTGGTGATGACAAAAAGAAAACAATAGCAATACCGCATATCACAATATAGTAAAGTGTGGGAAATAAGGTTTACACCTTTATAGCCATTCGCCAATCGGCGTTTACAGCATACGCTGTATTACACAATAGCGCAGGATTGGGCAGAAGAGTCTGTTTCGCGTTGGTAGTAGCCGGTACCGTCGTAAGCACGTTTGGCGGGAGCTTTCATACAGGCTTCGCTGCAACAGCCCTCCATCTTCCAGCCACACTCTTCGCACAGTACAAAATGTTCGTTGCATTCTGCATTGGCACAGTTAACCATATGGGCGCTCTTGGTGCCACATATTTTGCAGGTGGAAATTATTTCGGGGTTAACGGTATTTACATCCACCACTACGCGATTATCGAACACATACAGCTTGCCATCAAAATTTTTACCGCCTGTTTCCTTGGCGTATTTTACAATGCCGCCATCAACCTGATAAACGTTTTTAAATCCGTTTTTAAGTAAAAAGCCGCTGGCCTTTTCGCACTTAATACCGCCGGTGCAGTAAGTAACCACCGTTTTGTCCTTCAGGTTTTCAATCTCTTTCAGCCTTTCCGGAAAATCGCGGAAGTTGTCAATATCCATAGCAATGGCGTTTTTAAAGCGCCCCACATTGCTTTCGTAATTGCTGCGCACATCTAAAAACACCACATCATCACGCTCTGTCATTTCCAGTACCTCATGCGGCTTCAGGTGTATGCCGGTAACTTCGTTCGGGTCAACATTTTTTATTCCGCGAAGGCTGCTGTGAACAATCTCGGGCTTATAGCGCACATATAACCGCTCAAATGATGGCACATCCACTTCATCAATCTTAAACTCAATGCCTTCAAAAAGCGGGTTGCTGCGCACATGGTCCATATACTTTTTGCACTGCACCACAGTACCCGAAATGGTGCCGTTAAGCCCCTCTTCAGCTACAATAATGCGCCCAACCACACCCAGTCTTTCACAAAACTCAAGGTGTTGTTTAGCAAACTCTTCCGCATTAGGTATGCGGGTGTATTTGTAGTATAGTAAAGTTTGAAATGGTTTCATTTGTTAACTCCGGATTTTTCCATTTTTCGGCTTGCAAAGATAAGCCATTAGGCTGTTTTTACCATGACCGCCGTCATTACTTCTAAAACCCTATTTTTGAATGGTTTAATAAGAGATTCATGTACACTATACAAGAGCGTTTAAGAAAAGAGATAGAAGAAATTAAAAACAGCGGCCTTTATAAAAAGGAGCGCATTATTACCACCCCGCAAGGGGCGGATATTAAAGCTATTGAAGCGCCTGCCCCCGTTGCGGAAGGTGCCATGGGTGTTGAGCCGGTTATTAATTTTTGCGCCAACAACTACCTGGGGCTTTCGTCGCACCCTAAAGTTATTGAAGCGGCCAAACGCGCTATTGATACGCACGGCTACGGCATGAGCAGTGTGCGTTTTATCTGCGGCACCCAGGATATTCATAAAGAGCTGGAGCAAAAGATTTCTGACTTTTTGGGAACAGAGGATACCATACTTTACGCTGCAGCCTTTGATGCCAATGGTGGTGTTTTTGAGCCGCTGTTTGGCGAAGAGGATGCCATTATTTCGGACGAACTGAATCACGCCTCCATTATTGATGGGGTGCGCCTGTGCAAGGCGCAGCGCTTCCGTTATAAGAATAACGATATGGCCGACCTGGAGCAGCAACTTATTGCGACAGAAAAAAACCGCAGCCGCATAATAGTTACTGATGGTGTGTTTAGCATGGATGGAACAATTGCGCAGTTAGATAAAATTGTTGCGCTGGCCGAAAAATACAACGCCATGATAATGATAGACGAGTGCCATGCCAGCGGCTTTATGGGTAAAACAGGCAGGGGCACTCATGAGTACCGCGGCGTAATGGGCAAAATAGATATTATAACAGGCACATTAGGTAAGGCGTTAGGTGGTGCCAGCGGCGGCTTTACCAGCGGCAAAAAAGAAATTATTGAATTGCTGCGCCAGCGCTCCCGCCCGTATTTGTTCAGTAACACGCTTATGCCCGCTATTGTTGGTGCGTCCATTGCCGTGTTGGATATGCTGAGCGAAACAACCGCCCTCCGTGATAAGCTGGAGGCTAATACCAGATATTTCCGCAGTAAAATGACCGAGGCCGGTTTTGATATTAAGCCCGGCGAACACCCCATAGTACCGGTTATGCTGTACGATGCGGTGCTGGCACAAAACTTTGCTTCCGGCCTGCTTGATGAAGGCATTTATGTAATCGGTTTCTTTTACCCCGTAGTGCCTAAAGGGTTGGCGCGCATAAGGGTGCAGGTCAGCGCGGGGCACGAACAGCATCACTTAGACAAAGCCATAGCCGCGTTTACAAAAGTAGGTAAGCAGTTAGGGGTTATAAAGTAGCCAGTTAACAGGCTTGCTGTGTCTTACGCTAATGTTAATCATTAAGCAGGTAACTGCCTTTAGCTACCTTTGGGTAGTTCAAAAGGCATGAAGCGTTTTTCCATTTTCGTTTTACTGGTACTTACATTCCGTTTTGCGCTTGCCCAGCAAGCGGTAGAGGTTATCAGCCGTTGTGGTGGGACGGAAACACTCTTCATCCCTAATATTACAGATAGTGATGCCGATGGAATGGATGATGTGCTGGAGGGCAAACTGCTGGCGCACTTTATGCCCACCCTTATACAATTCAGCGATGAAAGTTGCCCCGGCCCTGCTTTAGATGGCACCGGCGATAGCAATCTTGTTGTTTGTCACATCTACCCCATACCACAACAGTATGCGCTTAACAGCAATTTAAATTCTGTGCAGCAATTGCCTTTGGCGGTTGTTGGTTCAAAACAGTTAACACCGGGGCTTGTTTGGTATAAGCCACTTGTAATGGTAAACGCTGCGCTTTTGTATGGTAAAGATTGCGGTGCGCTTGGCCATACTTCAGATGTGGAGGGGTTTAGCTTTTCGTTGCGTCATATAGGCCCCGATTCATTAGCAGGTTGGATGTACGATACCCTTATGCAAAACTGGATTGGTGTTACCATTCAAACCACTTCTCATGCCTCTACGCCATGCGAGCACATTGAAACACTACCCTATAAAAGCTTTTTGACACCGAGCGGAGTGGATACTATTTTTGCTTCGCCCGATAAACACGGCAATAATTTAACCAAAGGCGGTTGCAATACAAGCTTTATCTGCAACCCCGGTTGCAACAACACCCCGTCTAAAAAGAATGTTAAGCCGGTAAATATTGGTGAGGAATTCGCCAGCCTTGTTCCGGATTTAGGAACCTATTATGCCGCCTACGCAGGGGAAGACCCCTGGTCCACCAACGAGTTTCTAACTACACAGGGGGGCAGCGCAGGCGCCATCCGCGATAAAATGATTAAATCCCTCAGTTCTGATTTTGTGCAGGGAGAAATACTTACGCAGCCGCAAATTTGCCCCATTTACGAACAGTGCTTTGGTGTGTCAGGCTCAGCCTATTTAGATTATACCTGCGATGGTGCGCCTTACAACTTTTGGGGCCAGCAGTTAACCGCTCCCGGCAGTTATCAACATATAGTTACTAATTCATATGGATGTGATAGTACCATTACGCTGGTTTTATCTTTTCTTCAAAAGGACACCACCTTCTCCGGTCTTTCCATCTGTAATGGATATTCCTACAATTTTAACGGCCATATTTTAAGTGCGCCGGGGCTTTATATTGATACCCTGCAAAATTCGGCCGGTTGCGACAGCATTGTAGGTATTGATCTTACTATTATGCCGGTTGATTCCTCTTCCTTTACCGACTACTTCTGCCCTAACAGCACTTACAATTTCTTCGGTCAACTACTTTCTTCTGCGGGTACCTATACCAATACATTCACCAACATTTACAATTGCGATAGCGTAGTAACGCTAACCCTTCTTGAGGACTCTGTTCCGCCCATAAGTTGGCCGTGGCCATCGGATACTGTATTTATAACTGGGGGCCCTATTGTATTATTGGGTGCTACACCAATAGGAGGCGTTTACTCAGGTAAAGGTGTAACCAACGGCATTTTTTATCCTGACTCTGCAGGCCTGGGTATGCAAAGTGTTACTTATACTTATACGGATAGTTTTGGCTGTTCTGCCTCCTTAACCTGGGAGTGCTCTGTTCTTTACTCCGGCCTTGCTTTGCCGTTAAGTACAGATGACATTTTACTTTATCCCGTTCCCGCGTCGGATTTAGTTTTTCTGCAAGCGCCCCTGCTTAAACAGGGGGCGTATTCTCTTTCTGTTTTTAATGCAGAAGGTGTTTGTATCAACTTACCGTTTCAATCCACCGCAAGTGGCGCGGCCCTTTCTGTTTCCGATTTACCGGCAGGGCTTTATTGGTTGGTGCTGCGTGCCAATGATGAGCAGATGGGGAAACGTTTCCTGATTACCCGTTAATGCAGTTGTTCTTCAAGTGGCACCACTATCGCTAAACGGTTTAACTTCGTTTATCTTTCTTATTACCTAAGCTGGCACTTATGCACTTAAACAACAACAAGCTTAAGCAGGCAATATTTCTGGCTGCACTTTTTATTCTGGGGGCCTTTCTGTTCTGGCTTCTTAAAGGTTTTGTAAGCCCCTTTTTGGGTGCTGTTGTTTTTTACGTGTTACTGCGCCGGCCATTTTTTTATCTCACCGAAAAACCAAAACGCAAGTGGAACAAAACACTGGCAACAGCGGTTTTAATGTTTTTATCCTTCATGGTTTTAATTCTTCCACTGTTACTGCTTACGCTAATGCTAACAGAGAAGGTTACCTACCTGGTAGGCCATTACCAGGAAATACTTATACGTGTGCAACAATGGGCCCAGGATGCAGGTGGTACGCTTGGTATCACGCTCTTGTCCACCGAATCGGTAAACAAAGTGGCCGGCCTTGCGGCAGAAGGTATACCCGGGTTTTTAACGGCAACCGCCGACGTTGTTGCGGATATTTTTGTGCTTTACCTTATCCTTTATTTCATGTTGGCTAATGCACGACTTTTTGAAGCCAAGGTGAGAGAAATGCTGCCTTTTAGAAAAGAGAATGACAACCTGCTGCTTACTGAACTTAAAACGCAGACCTTTTCCAATGCTATCGGCGTTCCTCTTTTAGCCGTATTGCAGGCTTTAGCAGCATGGTTAGGCTATTGGTTACTTGGTGTTGAGCAGCCTTTTTTCTGGGCAGTTATTACGGGTATAATGAGCGTTTTGCCTGTGGTGGGCACCACCATTGTGTGGTTACCGCTGGCCGCCTTTATGTTCTTAAACGGTTTTCGCTGGCAAGGTTCCCTGTTGGGCCTTTACGGCATTTTAATTATCGGTAACATTGATAATGTGTTTCGGTTTGTACTTCAAAGGCGCCTGGGCGATGTACACCCGCTTATCACATTCTTTGGTGTTATAATAGGCTTAAACCTGTTCGGTTTTGTAGGGCTTATCTTCGGGCCCTTGCTTATTTCCTACTTTATTCTTTTGCTTAAAATTTACCGGAACGAATACCTGGGCGTATCACATTAGGCCGGCCAGCCTTTTGCGTCAATCAGTTTTATGATGAGCATAACCAACATGGCTACGCTTACTGCCAACTTAAGCCCGGTGCTGAGTACAAAACCAATTAAGGCCCCCATGGCCGCTTTAGCTGCTTTTTCAACTTCCGTATTGTTTACCAATAACTCCCCTATAAACGCGCCTATAATAGTACCGCCCAACGCACCTATTGGCGGCACAATAAACAAACCAACCAGTAGGCCAATCATAGCACCCCATTCACCGGCTTTGCTGCCGCCAAACCTTTTTGTGGCCTTAATGGGTATTATGTACTCCAACACAATTACCAGCACCACAACCAGGCCCCATACTATCAAAAAGGTGGGCGTAAACTGCAGTCTCTCCGTAAAGTGCGCACAAAGCAATGCGGCATAACATAGTGGCGGCCCCGGCAAAACGGGCGCAAAGCAACCAATAAGGCCTAACACCATTAACACACCGCATGCTATAAACAGAAATACTTCCATTAGCTGATTTGTTATACAAAAATAAAAAGCCCCGGTTTTAGGCCGGGGCTTTTTCGATTTATAGTTTACAGTAATTATTCAGTTACTACACGCTTATTAACGCTGCCATTAGCAGTTTTAATGTTAAGTGTGTATGCGCCTTTTGCATATGAAGTTAAGTCAAATGCCTTTGTAAACTGGTTAGCTGCTGCTTCTTTGATTTGCATTACAACCGAACCTTTCATATCGTAGATAGTAAATACTACTGCAGAGCTCTCTTTCAGGTTTAAAGAAACGTTGAATTTGCCTACAGATGGGTTAGGATATAAGCTTAATGCGCTTATGCCCGCTTCAACCTCAGCTACACCAATGGTGAACTGAACTTCGCAGTTGGTAGTTACGGTGCAACCGTTGTCATCAGTTACAGTTACGTTTACTATACCGGCAGCTAATGATGCTGCAGAAGAAGAATCAGAGCCGCTGCTCCAGCTGTAATCGTAAGGAGTGGTACCTCCGTTTACGGTTACTGATGCCGAACCAATAGACTGGTTGATGATTGTTGGATTGCAGGTTACTGCAACTGATAAAGCTGTTGGTTGAGCAATGGTTACTGCTGCTGTTACTGAACAGTTGTTGGCATCGCTTGCTGTTACAGTATAGTTACCTGCTGCCAGGTTAGATGCTGTAAATGTGGTTTGGCCGCCGGTCCATGCGTAAGTGTAGTTGCCCGCACCGCCGCTAACAGTTGCTGTGGCCGAACCGGTAGAACCGCCATTACACAACACATCCGTGCCGGTAGCAGAAACGGTAACAGCTGTTGGATCGCTTAAAGTTGAACAGGCAGAAACTGAACAGCCGTTTGCGTCAGTTGCAGTTACGCAGTATTGGCCTGCAACAAGGTTGCTGGCTGCGGTATTGGTAGAGCCATTAGACCATAAGTAAGTGATTGAACCGGTACCGCCGTTGCCTGTTGCGGTAATAACACCGTTAGAGCCTCCATGGCAGCTAACCTCTGTTGTGTTGCTTACCGAAGCAGTAAGAGCTGTTGGTTCGTTAACGGTAACAGTTGCAGTTGAAAGACAGGTATTAGCATCAGAAACCGTTACAGTATAAGTTCCTGCAGCAACGTTGCTGATGGTTGCGGTGTTGCCGCCGTTGCTCCAGCTGTAGGTGTAGTTTGGTGTACCACCGGTTGCGCTTGCAGAAGCACTACCGTTTGAACCGCCATTACAGCTAACTGAAGTAGAAGTTGCAGAAGCTGTAGGGCCGCCGGTGTTACCAACAAATACTGTTGCAGAAGTGCTGCAAGAGCCGTCTACTACAGTTACGGTGTAAGAACCTGCCGCTACGTTGTTAATAGTAGCGCTGTTGCCACCGTTGCTCCAGTTGTAAGTGTAAGTGCCGCTACCGCTGGTTACGTTAACCGAAGCGCTACCGTTGTTTGAGCCGCAGTTGGCAGCTGTTGGGGTAACGTTAATTTGAGGCGCTGCGCCGTTGTTTACAATAGTTACTGAAGCAGTATCAATACAGCCACCGGCTGAAACCGATACGGTGTAAGTGCCCGGCGCAACGTTGCTTAAAGAAGCGGCCGTAGAACCGTTGCTCCATGAGTAAGTTGGCGTGCCGTTGTTTCCTGTTACGTTAAGTGCTACCGAACCGTTGTTTGCTCCGCATGTTGCGTTGGTACCTGTGCCGGATGCAACTAAAGAACAGCTAAGCTTGGTGTTAAGCCAAATGATGAAAGAACCGGGGAAGCCTGCGTTTTCTATTGCAGTCCAGGTAGTATAAGGGCTTACTGAGAAGAAAGCGTTTCTGTTAATGTTGTTTTCGTTGGTTTGTGCCAGACCCATGTTAGTGGTGCCTTGCTGCTCGATACCTACAAAATAAGTAGTGCCTGCGTTAAAGGTTAACGGAGTTGTAAATGCGAAAGGAATTAATGCGCCCGGAGTATCAGCTGCAAGAATGGTATAGCTTGGTGATGTAGTAATTTGTGTAGTAGGGGCGCCTGTAGCGTTTGTGTTATAAACTACTGCACGAATTTGTGTGCCGATGTTTGCACCTGCTAAACCGAAGTAAGCAAAAACAGTATCCACCGTAGTGGTTACGCTTATAGGATAGTTTTGGCCAAGAATAGAAACCGAGCCATTCACACCCAGTACATTATCGATGTTACCAAAGATGATCGCCTCATCCAAAGCCAGGGTTGAGGTGTCGGTTAAAATATAACGATAAGCTGTATCATTAGTGGTATTAGCATCTGCTTGTGTCATGCTGCAGATATAACGTATTTCGTAGGCGGTAATAGCGTTTGAAGGCGTATAACCGGTACCTGAAACCCACGCAGTAGCGCCTGCACCAAGGCTGGCCGGGCCACTTAATGTTTGAGTGTTAACTACTGTGTTTGCAATCAGGTCTCTGATACGAACGCTAACACTTACGTTAGTGGCGTTAGTGCTGCCTTGGTTTTTAACACGTGCACCAATTGAAAATGGTGTGTTCAATTGTTGGAAGGTGATAGAGGAATATACCTTAGGGTAAGCGGCCGAGTCAATAGCAAGGTCGTTTGATGGCGGACCGGTTACTGTAATTGAAAAATCATAGTTACTGTTTACGCCATCGGCTACGCAGTTGTCATTGCCTGTTGCGTCGTATTCTGTTAAGTAAATAAAGTAAGTGCCGGCTGCAGGAGCGGTCCATGTGCCTACCGGAGGCCCATAACCGGGAGCAACCATGTTGCTGCAACCATCGTCAAAGATGGCAAGATCCGTTGCTGCAGCTGAGTTTGCATCAAGAATAGTAATGAAACCATCATTGGTGCCCGAAGCAACGTTAGTGCCGGGGTTAGTACCGCACAAATCAATCAGGTACTGAGTGTTTGCGGCAGGGCAGTTAATCTGAATAACATCGCCCGTTGGTACGTTAGTAAATGAAGTGGTGCCCGATGCAATGGAAACCGTACCGAAAACCGGTTGCGTTCCTGCAGGGTAACACTGTGAGAATGACGACTGCGTTGACAAGAGCAACAGGGCCGTCACCAGGGATAAATAAATTTTCTTCATAGCGCTGATTTTTTTTGCGGGGCTGAAAATACGATTTATTCGCAAATTGCCCTGTAAAAATCAGTAGCGCTTTTCTTATTTGTGAGTGGTTTCCGGCGGTAAATTAACTAACCGGGTTAAGCGCAATGCTGAAAATTTTATACTGGCTCATATCGCGGCCGTAATAAAATTTGTCCAGCGCTTCGTACATGTTTTGCGCCCGGAAATAAGAGGTGTGTAGGGTATTATCGCCAATTTTAATCCACTGAAGGGTCATACTGCTCTCGTTATGATAATGCCGGTCAATGTATTCCAGCATTTTCTTCAGCGCATCTATTTTATCGGTTCCGGTGGTGGTATGAAACAAAAACGATTGCTCGTGTTTGGGGTTAACCGTTACCAGGTCCAGCTTTACTGTCTCGTTTTTTTGCTTATAGTTAAAAACCAGGTTTTGCTGGTCCAGCCCAAGTCGGCTTGCAATCTCGGCCTGGTAACGGGCAACTTCAACATTAGTATCGTGGCGGGTCATAACTACTTGACGTTGCTTATTTTAAACTCTCGGCAATGCCATCTACAATACCGTAGTTAACGGCTTCCTGCGCGCTCATCCAAAAGTCGCGGTCAAAATCTTTCATTACTTTTTCAAAAGACTGGCCACAGTTTTCAGCTAAAATACGGGCGCTTATCTCCTTTGTTTTTTGAATTTCCTGCGCAGTTATCTCAATATCAGTGGCCTGGCCATACATACCGCCTAAAGAAGGCTGGTGTATCATTACCCGGCCATGCGGCCATATCAGGCGCTTACCCTTTTCGCCGCCACTCAATAATATCGAGCCCATTGAGGCAGCAAGGCCCATGCAAACCGTGTGTACCGGCGATGAAATCATACGCATGGTGTCGTATATCACCATACCGCTTGTAACTACGCCGCCAGGGCTGTTGATGTAAAAGAATATATCCTTGCCCGGGTCGCTGGCTTCAAGAAACAACAGGCGGTTAACTACACGCTCGGCCGATTCGTCAAACACAGGGCCCCATAAAAACACGCGTCTTTGTTCAAGAAATTTATTGTCGAATTTCATTCCTCCGGCAAATTTTTCAATCATCTCATCTGCTTTACCGGGCTTTTCCGGTTCTTCCATTTTAGTATGCATCTTTCTTGTTTTACTGTTTACTTGACGTGGGTAAAAATAGAATATTTTAAATGAGGCCAAACGGATAACAGGCCAATTGCAACTTTTGTTCCCCTGTTACAAGATTATAACATACAGCGCCCATTACCCCTGCTGCTTTTCCACCATTTCGGCAAGTAATTCTGTTGCTTTGGGCGTTATAAATTTATTGGTAATTATTTTGGCGGTTTGCTCTTCAACGTAGGTGTCGGCCACTATTGTGGTTTCGTTACCCAGCTCCCGGTTTCCTTTATCGTCGTATTGCAAAGTTCCCGATACAATTTCCACTATACTGTTTAGCCCACACTTAGGGCAAAAGTGGTAATCAATTTTATAGACCATGTTCTTCTTTGCCGGATCGCTTTGCAGCGTTTCCATACTCCGCTTTATCTCCACGCCTTCTATACAACGGTAATTGCCACCCGTTGCCTGGTTTAATGCGCTGTTAAAATCGGTATTATAATCTATATATCCCTGCACTTCACTGTAAAAGGTGCTGCACTCCTCGCAATAGTAGTCTTTAACTTTAAGGGCAAAATAAAGAGGCAACATAAAGGCAAAAAACTCCACTACATACATAAGCTGCAACACACCGCCGGAGAAAGGCAAACCGCCATGCCCAAAGCGGCCAACGGAAATACTGTGGTTATTCGCGTAGTTGGCTGCATAACCCAACACCCTGCCTGGCTGGCCCAGCGATGTAAATATGCCGTGTTCGTATTGCAGATTATAATAATAAGCCCACTGTGCATACCAGGCCACAAAACAGAGTATAACACACACCAAAAAATTAACGCCCACGTTACGGCTGTGGCTGCCTTGCCGTATCAAAACCGTTATAGCACCCAGTAGCAAAATGGTACCAAACAGCACCAACATGTTCAGGTAAATAAATGGGTCAACCTCGGTAATTAGCCCGTATAACAGGCCAAGGCCTGTAGCCAGGGCGCAGCCTATTAAAGTGTAAATAATAACCTTGGTAAGGTTGTATTTGCCAGAGGACTGGTACGCTTGTCCGGGTGTAATCATAGGTGCTTTTTTAGTGTAATGTCAAGGTAAGTATTTTCTATCAGCTTTGCCGGTGTTCGCTGACATAAAAACGGAAGAGGCCGTAAACAGATAGCGCATCCAGTAAATGCCAAATGGCATGGCCTTGTATTAAGCTTTGGGGATTGCAAAAGCGTTGCCCCGTTTGCGATACGTTCCATATTGCCAATGCCAATAGCAGCGCCCCTAATGAAATTACTCCCCACCTCTTTAGGTGCTCCATTTTTTTTACGTAGGTATTTAGTATTTCAAACAGAACAGTTATGGAAATAAAAAGCGCGAAGATGGCGTTACCGAAATAATCGAACACAATATGGTATGGCTTTCCATCGGCCCACAGGCAAACCGAAAGCACCGCAAAAAACATCAATGAAAACTGCAAGGGCTTCCATTTAAAGAAGCGCTGCATCGAATAAGCCGTGGTAAAGGAAGCCACCAGATACATAGAGAGCATATCGAAAAAGCCACCAATTTCAGCAGTGGTAGCGTGCATCGCCATTGAACCGGGCCCCAGCAAAACAATTAAAGAAGCGAAGAAAGCGCCAAAGAAACCGGTGCGCGTAAGGCTATTGCTGTTGTTATTGAACACCCCGCGCATAAGTTGCCAGCCAACCAACAGGCCTGCAAAAACAAAACCCAAATTACTCCAGGTGTTAGCCGGTTGTTTTATCAGCCCCGGCCGGGCAGCTTCGCAAAACACATCGCCTACGCCGGTTGCCGGGCCGAACCACCCGTTATACAGCCCCGCAAAAAACAAAGCCATTGATACAACAGCTGTGCTTAGCGCAATGGTAAAGGTGTGGCGGTTTTTATTCTCCATCAATGCGTACTATGTTGCTACTATACAGTAGCTTGGGCAATGGTCGCTGTGCTTTACATCGGGCATAATGCCGGCCTCAAGCAGGTTTTTCTCTAAATTTTTTGTAGCAGATATATAATCTATTCTCCAACCCTTGTTATTGCCCCGGGCGCCTGAGCGCAAACTCCACCATGTGTAGTTATGCGGCTCCTTATTAAAATGCCTGAAGGTGTCAATGAACCCTGCTTCAAAATACTGTTCCATCCAGGCACGTTCTTCAGGTTTAAAACCCGAAGTGTCCTTGTTGCGTATGGGATCGTGAATGTCTATCGGCCTATGGCAAATGTTATAGTCGCCGGCTATAATCAGTTTAGGGCGCGTTTTTTCAAGTTCCTTCACGTACTTAAAGAAGTCAGCTAAAAATTTCATTTTAACAGCCTGTCTTACGTCGCCGGTGGTACCACTGGGGAAGTACGCGCTCATAATACTAAGGTCGCCTATATCCACCCGCAGAGCGCGGCCTTCATCATCGTATTCCTTTATGCCGCAACCTTCTACTATGTTATCGGGTTTTACTTTAGTAAACACGGCCACACCGCTGTAGCCTTTTTTCTGTGCCGGAAAAATATAGCAATGGTAGCCCAGGTCCTCAAACGGCTTGGGGTTAAAGGCCTCTCTATCTACCTTAATTTCCTGTATGCAAACCACATCGGCTGCGTTTTCTTTTAGCCAGGCCGATAAGCCTTTGTTTTCCGCTGCCCTTATTCCGTTAACGTTGTAAGAAACTATTTTAAGCCTGCCCATTGTTGTAAATTAATCTGCCCGAAAATAAGCATTGAATCCTCTTTGCCTCGCCCCCCAGGCCGGAATTATCTAATTACCGCATAGCGGTTGTTTTAAAAATTTGCCGGTTACCGCACAAGCTCGTAGGCGTTCTGCGCACCGGGCCGGTACTAAAGCAATGCCGCGTAGCGGCGAAAATTTTTTTTTGGGGTGTGTTTTCTCATTTTCATAGCTGACGGAATCAAAAATGCTTAGAAAACATGGAAAGGAGGAAAAAAACGAAAATGAACAACCAACACCTTGTATTAATTAATAAATAAGATTTTATAAAAATAAACCCCTTATTATTAAGGGTGTGTAAACGTACACAAGATGGTCAGCTACCCTATTGCTTTTGTAGGTACCAAGGTTGTACAAACACCTTTTCACATGCCCTGTACGTACACAACCCCTGTTAATGCTGAATATTCCGGGTTTATAAACAAGGTGTTGATAGCGATGTTGGTTGTGTAGATGGTATATCTTGTAATCCACATTGTGTGTACAAAGCTGTGGATTAACCGCCCTTTATGAACGCTGTAAAGCACGGCGATTTTGATGTTTAATAAACCACAAAGTCAAATTCAATTTTCTGACGCGATATCCACCATTATCCACAGTAATTCACATGGTTTAGTGGAAAGGCATTAACTACCCCGGTAATAGCCTCCGGCCACAATTTCATTCCATACCTTTTCAGGCATAAAGTACTGCATTGAGACCCCTTTTTTGATGTTTTCCCTTATAAAAGTGGCTGAAATGTCAAGATATGGGAATTCCAGGTAGTGTAAATTACTGTTCTGTGGATAGGGTTTGTTTTCAGAACCCCGCCTGTTATAAATGTAAAATTCGTAGTTGGCCAGCAGTTGTTCAAAGTTCTTCCATTTATGAAGTCCCTCTATATTATCGCTGCCCATTATCAGGCAAAACTGATGTTGCGGATATTTTTCTTTTAAGTAGGTAAGCGTATCAATAGTATAGGATGGCTTGGGTAGCTTAAACTCAATATCACTTACTTTAAGGTTGTCGTTATTTTCGAGGGCCAGGTGTATTAAATGTAAACGCTGGTGTTCATTCAACAGAGTGTCTTTGGTTTTCAGCGGATTTTGAGGGGAGACCACCAGCCAAACTTTATCAAGGTCTGTTATCTGGCAAATGTAATTGGCTATAATCAGGTGCCCGTTATGAATGGGGTTAAAAGAACCAAAGAAGAGGCCTATTTTCATAACTTATCTTTCAAAAAATCTTTTGTAGATAGCCACTTACGGCTAAAGGCATAAATTACCAATATCGTAGCAAGTATACCCATCCCTATAAGTACTTCCCAAAATCCCCGTGGGTCGTCTGCTCGTGGTATTACGGTAAAATTCATACCGTATAAACTGGCTACGAAAGTTAAGGGAAGAAAGATGAAAGATACTATGGTAAGTGTTTTCATTACGTTGTTCATCTTGTGCGTTTGCAGCTGGTAATAAAAATCCATTAAGGAGTTTAGCTGTTCACGCTGAAAGTCTATTTCTTCCACGTTACGCTGCATATGGTCATGCATATCGCGCAGGTAGTACTTGTTGTCGGCATTAAAATATTCTATTTCATTGCGCTGCAATACATTTATTAGTTCCCGCACCGGCAGTATATATTTACGTAAGTAGAGCAATTCGCTGCGTATACGTTGCAGTTGTACCACATGCAGGTCGGTGGGGTGTATCATTATTTCATTATCAAACCGCTCTAACCGGCCACCTACATGCTCCAGAACAAAATAGTAGTTGTCAATAATCAGATCCAGCAGTTTGTAAAGCAGGAAGTCCTCCCCCATTTTTCGCAGGCTGCTACCGCTTACCAATTTATCGCCCAACTGTTTTTTGAAGATGCCAAAATCGCTTTCTCTGAAAGTGAGCACCAGATTATCCTTTACAATAAAACTTACCTGCTGGTCTTCAATAACATTATCGCGCAGGGCAAACATACGTAACACCACAAAGTAGAAATCGCCATAGTCTTCAATTTTGGCTCTTTGCTCGGTATGTACAATATCTTCTATAACCAGTGGGTGTATCTTAAATATCTCGGCAGCTTCCTGCAGGTCCGTTTGGTTTTTAACACCGTAAATATTCAGCCAGTTAACATAGTTAACTCTGTCAAAGGCTGCACACTGGCTTAGGGGTGGGTTTTCAAGATAAAGGCACTCCTCAGCGTTGTAGTGGTAAAAATCTATACGTAAGTTGCTCATTTAATTGTCCTGCAAAATAACAATTACTCATAGATTTGCAGCCATTATCCCTTATGCGAGAGACAATCAGCAGTACGCAAAATCCTAAAATAAAGAACCTTAAAAAGCTGGAGAAATATTCAGAGCGTAAGACGCAGAACCTGATATTGATTGAAGGTTTACGCGAAACGGTTTTAGCTTACCGCGCAGGGTATGAGATACAACAGCTGTTTATTTGCCAGGAAATTTTGCGACCGGAAGAAAGGGACAGGATTGTAGAAGTTTCCATTGAACTACCCGAGAAGAATGTTTTTCTGATTACAAGACGGGTGTATGAAGAGATAGCTTACCGTGAAACTACCGAAGGTGTTATTGCTACCGCCAGACCAAAGGCGCTTTCATTACAATCGCTGGAGTTGCAGAGTAGCCCTTTAATATTGGTGATTGAGAGTGTGGAGAAGCCCGGCAACCTGGGCGCCATGCTACGCACGGCTGATGCGGCTGGTGTGGACGCTGTTTTAATTACCGATGCTAAAACGGATGTGTATAATCCTAATGTAGTTAGGTCCAGCATAGGAACAGTATTTACCAATCAGTTAGCAGTTTGCGAAAGCCGCGAGGCTATAGAATTTTTGAAGGAGAAGGGTATTCTTATATACGCCGCAGAATTAGGGGCGGATAAATTTCATTACGAGCAAGACTTTACAAAGGGTAGTTGCATAGCAGTAGGAACAGAAGCTACCGGTTTAAGTGATGATTGGATTTTTAATGCCGATAAGAAAATTAAAATCCCCATGATGGGGAAGATTGACTCCTTAAACGTTAGTGTTAGCGCAGGCATATTATTGTTTGAGGCATTGCGCCAGCGGCAAACAAAAAGGAGGCGCTAAGTAATGAGCGGAAATAAAATTGATGCCTATGCAGCTTTAAGAATTGGGGCCTTCCGCAACTTTCAGTTGTCGCGGTTCATGCTAACGTTTGCCGTGCAAATGGCCGAGACCATACTTGGCTGGAAGTTGTACGAACTAACCAATGATAAGCTGGTGCTGGGGTTGTTGGGCTTAAGTGAAGCGCTCCCTTTTATTGTTACTTCATTGTATGGCGGCCATGCTGCAGATAAGTTTAACCGGTACCGTATTGCGCGAAGAACCATCATTGCCATTACTCTGTGTTTTGCAGCGGTGGGTTATTTGCTTGCCGGGGATGCGCCGCTTATAAAACAATATGGAGTGTTGCCTATCTATTTCGCTATTGGCCTTAGTGGTATAGCCCGTGGGTTTATGGCCCCTTCTTATCAAAGTATTTTTCCGCAACTGTTACCCCGCGAGCTTTATGCTAATGGCGCTACCTGGGGTAGTAACACTTGGCAGACGGCAGCAGTGCTGGGCCCCGCCATAGGCGGCTTGATTTACGGTTTAACCAATTTAGAGTTTTCGTTTGCTGTTGCTGTCGCCTTTATGCTGATTTCGTTCTTGCTGTTTCTTAGAGTGCCTGTTACCGAAACGCCGCCTAAGCTTAAAGAAGAGAGCCTATACGAGTCGCTAACAATGGGGTTGAAGTTTGTATTCAGTAAGCAGGAGATGTTGGCGGCCATTTCGTTGGACTTGTTTGCTGTATTGTTCGGCGGTGCTGTAGCGCTGTTACCTGTTTTTGCTAAGGATATCTTACATACTAATGCTTTCGGCTTAGGTGTGTTGAGGGCTGCACCTTTTCTTGGTTCAGTAGTTATGGGCTTGTACCTTGCTTATAATCCGCCAACATTTAAGGCCGGCAGAAATTTATTTATTGCAGTAACAGGTTTTGGTTTGGCGACAATTGCATTTGCTCTCTCTCAAAACTTTTATTTGTCTTTTGCTATGTTGTTTTTAACCGGCGCCTTTGATAACATAAGTGTAGTAATACGTCAAACAATTTTGCAAACTATGACCCCTGATCATATGCGGGGCAGGGTTAGCGCTGTCAATCAAATCTTCATTTCATCCTCCAACGAGATAGGCGCTTTCGAAAGTGGTGTTGCGGCCAAGCTGATGAATACGGTGCCCTCTGTAATATTTGGCGGGTGTATGACGCTTGTTGTGGTGCTCGTAACTTTTTGGCGTGCGCCGAAAATCCGTAAGCTAAAGTTGTAAGTTCTTACGCTAAAATTTATTCTTCCAAAGTTTGGTTCGGTTGCTGGGCGAAGTGTAAACCAGGTCGTAACCGTTAAGCAGCTGCTGATTCAGTATTTGCCATTGGTTGTAAGAGGTAAAGTTTTGGTCCATGCACCAGGTAACTACATAATCGATTTTGATGTTGCAGGGTTGCGCTTCCAATGCAGTGAGTAAAACATCGGGCGGACTGCCCTCTATATTATTGTTGCGCCCTATGCTATCGAAAGGGTTGCAGCGCTCCTTCCACTGCAAAGGGAACCAGCCGGTGGTAGCTTCAAAGTTAGCCAGGCTGATAATTGGTTTGGTGGTACCGCAATAATCAAAGGCGTGGAGGAAAAAAGATTTATCTGCTGTAATAGGCTGCAGGTTTTCATCGAGGCCATTGTGAGCAAAGCTTAGTGGCAGTATAACAGAACCTGCAGGTATGTGGTCTGCTGCCGAGAGGTAATCTGCCTCAGCCTTTGAAACTTTCTGTTGGTAAGGGTATCGAACCCACCACTGCGCAACAGTAATTAGGGCTACAAGAAGTGTTATAATGATGGTTAGTGTTTTGGAGTAGGACTGTGTGGCCAACCAAATTAGCAGCATTAGCCATGGCAGCCAGGAGAAGCGGGCAATCCAAAATCCGCCCATGGAAATAAAGGCGGGTTGTATGAAGTAGAGGAGCAGCAAAGCTAATCCTGCAATGAGGAAACCGTCCTGCTGGATCAGGTAGAAGCCAACCCGAACGCGGGAGTAAAGCACGGTAATGGCCAGCAGGGAAAATAACAGGACCAGGACCAGGCTGAGTTTTTGCTCAGCGCTGTCAAATATGTTTAATACCTGCAGCGTGCCGGTTGCTTGCCATAATTCCGTAAAGGTGCGGGGATAGTGTTGCGCGTCCGCAGTATGGGTTAGGCCGAAGTAGAAAGAAAATACAATGGGTGGTATGGCGGTAATGGTTACCGGCAACCAGCTTTGGCGAAATGTTTTTAGGTTCTGCTTAAGGTCGGTGATAAAAATTCCGGCCAGCATCATCGCTGCCAGCAGCCAACCGATAATGTGCGTACTGTAAACCAGTAGCGATAATGGCAGAAATATTAATAGTTGTAACAAGGTGCTTTTTTGACAAAGGGCTTTCCATGCGCCCACAAAAAACAGGGCAAAACTTATGGCCAGGCAGTAGTTGAAAAAGCCGTAATAAAACAGAAAATGAAAGGTTAAGGGAAATACCAAAACAACAATCGTGGAATGTTCCACATGGAACAATTTAGTAATATAAAAAAAGGACAAAGGAAGAAGCAAAACGTATGCTGACATCAAAAGTTTTTCTGCGATGTGCGGAGCGAAAATTGTTTGAAGTGAAGCCAGTGCTATATGCGTAAACCAGTTGGGGTCTGCATGTAGTTGCAGGTTGTAGTAGCTTAAGTAAAAATCCTTGTGTTCGCCCCTAAAGAGGTCTAACAGCATTTTAGAGTTGTAGAGGTGCGTAGGGCCATCGGAAGTGAGAAAGTAAGGTTGCTGCCAGATGTAAGCAAGGTTTAGCAGCATCAAAAGAAACAGCACTAAGTAGTTGAAGCGATTGCCCGGCATTAGGGGCGAAGGAAAACAAAAAATCCCGTCCAACAGTGGAGCGGGATAACCATGACAAAAGTGGTTGCCTTAAAATAAGGCCGGTAAGGTGGTGATATTACGTCTCTGTAACTCGTCTTGTATCTTGCGCATAAAGTCAGGAAGCTTTAAGTCGTAGAAGAAAGAAGAGTTATAAATGCCCTGTAAGTCTTCGTTGTTCAACGATTGCAGATAATCCGCAACTGTGATTTTCGGTCCTTTTATTCTGTTATATTTTAAAGTCTTCATTTTGTATTGTTTTATGGTTATTGGACGTATGCTGTTTTAAAGGCTTAAGCGTTACGAACGGTTTTAAGAATTTTTGAGAAGGCTGTGCCTCTTTCTTCAGGGGCAAGGACCTCTTCGATGAACAGTAAACTGTAGCCGGGGGAGCATTTCAGTTCGCCTTGCTCATCTTCAAACCAGGGTAGGTCTATATGAATGGCTTGGGCCTTTAGCGCCTGTGTAGTACCAAAAGCATCTACAATATTTATACGCGCCGGCATGGCGTGCGGATATGTAAAAAGTCTTTCAATTGTCCACAATAATTCCACACCTATGCCCTTGTTTTGGCTTAGGAGGTTCTGCAGGCATTGGCGGGATATGCGAAACTCTGTTTCGTGAAACTGCCCTGCCTTATAAATGAAACCGAATAGCGATACCTGGGTACGGCTGTAGAACACAATCTCGTTCACCAGTATCTCTCTGCATCTGATATCGAACTGTTTTTGCATTGCCTTGGTTTTATAAATACAAAGAAGCCCGGCCACTGCGCAGTGTATTTGCGCAGTAAACTTTCTTTGGAATTTTCTTTCTTTAGAGCATGTCTTCCCTGGATAGTTTGCAGATAAATTTTAATGCGCAAGGGCTTATGGTGCTTAACATCATACTGGCCCTGGTAATGTTTGGTATTGCGCTGGAGCTGAGGAAGGAAGACTTTTTAAACCTGTGGCACAATAAGAAAAGCGCCATTGCGGGCCTAGTGGCGCACTTCGTTCTGCTGCCTTTGCTAACGTTTCTTTTGGTATTGGTTTTAAAACCTTCGCCCAGCATTGCGTTGGGTATGATATTGGTAGGCTCCTGCCCGGGTGGTAATATGAGCAATATGTTCACGCACCTGGCTAAGGGTAATACGGCCCTTGCGGTTGGGCTTACCAGTGTGTCCCATTTTCTTGCAGTAATTCTAACACCGCTGAACTTCTCGTTTTATGGTAGCCTTACTGAAGGCACAAGTTTATTACTGCGCGAAATTCATCTGGACCCCTTGGATGTTTTGAAGACTATCGGCATCGTTATAATCATTCCTATACTGCTGGGGCTGTGGTTGGCTAATTACCAGGTGGCAATAGCTAATCATTTGCAAAAGTGGATGAAGAAATTCTCGTTGCTTGCGTTTGCTTTCTTTCTTATTGCGGCCTTTGCAAGTAACGTGAAAGTGTTTGTAGCCACGGCGCCGGTGGTGCTACCTTTAGTGGTATTGCATAATGCGCTTGCCCTGGCTTCGGGTTACGGATTTGCAAAACTGTTGCGCCTGCCTGAGCAGGATTGCCGGACCGTAACTTTCGAAACCGGCGTTCAAAACTCCGGCTTAGGGCTAATACTCATCTTCAGCTTTTTTAACGGTTTAGGGGGTATGGCGCTGATAGCTGCCTGCTGGGGGGTATGGCATTTAGTTAGTGGAGGCTTGCTATCTTTTATCTGGGGCCGGCGTCCTGTTTCGGCAGCCAGGGTATAAATGCGCTGGTGTTTCTTTTGTACTTATCATAATCGGTATTACCCTCATACTTTTTCTCCAACAGCGTTACGCCGGAAACGCGCAGTAGTAAGAATGTAATGGTTATGGGTGCCAGGATGGAAACGTACCACATACCGGAGGGTATGGATAGCAGGAACATTGCCCACCATTGCAGCGCCTCTCCAAAATAGTTGGGGTGCCGGCTGTATTTCCAAAGCCCGGTTTTCATTACACCTATGTGGTGTGGGTTTTGCTTATACATAAACATCTGGTAGTCGCTCACAGCTTCAAAGTAAAACCCGAACAGCCCAAGTATAGTGCCGATAGGATACAGCCATGCGTAGCTTTTGTAAATGGAAGCCTCCGTATTTACAATAATTATTGGCAGAACGTTGACGAACATAATTGCCCCCTGTAGCAGAAACACCTGCAGGAAAGAACGGATGATAACTTTATCGCCCCACTCTTTTCGCCAGTTGGCGTAGCGAAAATCTTCAGGTTTACCCCAGTTGCGAATAATAAGGTAACAGGCAAGGCGCACACCCCAAACGGTTGTAAGAAAGGTTACCAGTTTTTGGTGCAGGCGGTGTTCGCTGTAAAAGCCATAGGTTAACCAGGCTACTAAAACAAAACCAAGGCCCCAGCCAATATCCGCAATACTATTGTCCTTTTTGATGAGGGCAATAATGAATAGCAGGCACATATAGCCCAGAATGCAAAGCGCGGAAAACAGAAACGGATTCACCACCTAAAGTTACTTAACTCCTTTTATTCCTGTAACCAATCCGCATAAATATGTAATGCGACGAACGTTTTGGCAGCGGTTTTCCATGTAGGCTTTAAGGGCGTTAATGTCGCCAAAAGCGTCTACATAACTTTTCAGCAAGGCGTGGTGCCTGAACTCTTCACCCGCAAACAAGAGCAGAAGTGGCAATAGCAGTTGAAAGTAGATGTGATACAGAAGCCTGAACAGCCCTTTCGGTTTGCTGAATTCTACAATCACAAACTGCCCGCCGGGTTTTAGAATGCGCAACACCTCATGGCAGAAGGCAGTTTGCTGTTCGTGGCTCATTGTTTTTATACCGAAGGAGCACACCACAACGTCCATACAATTATCATTTATGGAAGTATTGGTAGCACATTGCTGTAGCACCTTTATGCTGCTATCTGTTTTTGCGGCTGCGTTCATCCCGGTTGAAAAATCTACAGCCGTAATTTGCGCCCCGGGGTATTTCTGTTTTATGAACTTCCAGTTTTGGCCACTGCCACTCATCATATCGCAAATGGTCACGGGCTCTGCTTGTAATTCAGCTATAGCTTTGCGTCGTATGGTGTCATCAAGGCCAAAGGAAAACCGTCCTGTTAAATGGTAGCTGGGCGCAAACTCATCAAAAAGCGTGCGCACGTATTCTGCCTCATAATTGGCATTAGTTGGCGTGGGCATGTTCCTCGGTTTTTTCTTTCAGTTTTTCTAAAACATGCAGGTGCATTTGGTTCACCAGTCTGTCGGACCAAAGTTTCCAGTACCAGGCGGGCCCTACTTTATAGCGGTAAGCAGTAGTGGCAATCACCTTACAGCTGCTGTTGCTTATTGGTTCAATTCTGAATTCACCGTAGTCTACAAAAAAGGTTGAGCGCACGTGCTTCGGTTCAATGTTTGGGTATATGGATGTTTCGCTCATGCTAACAGGCGGTTCCTTAATACTAAAGCGCAACAACCGAAAGGGCTGCAGACTATCCACCACTGCATTAAGATTACCGTTGGAATATTCGCAGGCCAGCATATTGCAGTTTCCGTTTTTCTCCAGCCGCATAGCTACCGGGTATGAAACACCCTTTTTCAGGAAGAAGAAGTCGCTCTTGCCAAACTCGAAGGGTTGTTCCAATTGTTCCCAAATTTTTTTATCGCTAGCGTTAATAATCATCTCCGTTTTAATGGTGCTGTTTTCAAAGTCCTGCAGGCCTATGTCGTACAACACGCCTACCGGATTAAGCAGTAATATAAACATTGGAGCATATAACCTGGCCCAAATCTTTCGTTGCACCAGGTAAGCGAAAAGGGTGCCCAGTGCCATCAAGGGAACAATTATCGGCAAAGCCATTACCACACAAATCAGCCCTTCTACTCCCATCACTAAAAACAGAAGGCAAAGGAATACGCCTATGGTTATGGTGCTCAACATCAGCTCGCCTAATCTCATCCGGCGGCCACGGCTTTTAATCATTCCCCAGCTAAAGCCAACGCTGGTTGGCAGCAAAACAAACAGAGTGCTTCCGTATTCACCAAGAAAGGCTAATAAGGGTGAGCAGGCTATTACTATGCCCAACACTATCCACCAAAAAATTTTGGAGCGAATTGTTTCTAACTTTTCAGCGTCAACCCCCTCAGTGCCGTATGGGTGTATAAGCAAATCGTACAAAGCAGGTTGAAGTGTAGTAAACTGAAACTGGTAACCGGCCTCCAGCAGCTTTTTAGGCAATACCCGCCTGCCGTTAAGGACTAATTCCGCTTCGGTGCCAATTAACTTACTTCCTGTTCTAAGCACCCAGCCGCTTAGGGGCACGCCAAGGTTTCTGCCCACAGCGCTGCGTAGCCCGGCCATAAAGTTTTTATTCGGTACGGGTTCGGGTGCGCAGCAATTATAGGTACCCTCCATTCCTTCATCCGCCAGGCTTTTCTCTATTATTCCGCAGAAATCCTTTTCGTGCAGCCAGCTCATGTATTGTTCGCCGCTGCCTTGTGGCCCACCCAGGCCCCAACTTGCCAGTCGTGCCATAGGCTTAAGTGCGCCTCCATCTTTACCCAGCACAAAGCCTATGCGCAGAAATACTTTGCGGCTTAAGGGGGTTATGATGTCGTAGAAGGTTTCTTCCCATTGCCTACAAACTCCGGCAGAGAACCCTTCGCCCGGCTCGCTTTCTTCAGTTAATAGTTCTTCACCACGATTGCCGTAGATGGCCGCCGAACCCGCATTTATCCAAACCTTTGGTGGTTGTTCGCAGCGGTTAATGGCTATGCCAATGGCGTTGGTGCTGTCAATGCGCGATTCGAGAATTTCTTTGCGGTTAGCTTCAGTGTATCGGCAATTAACGGAACGGCCTGCCAAATTTGTTACGGCATCGGCGCCTTCCAGTTCTTTCTGCCAGGTGTCTATTGTTCTGCCATCCCATTGGCAGTAGGTTATACGCCCATCCGGGTAAAAGGAGGACTCTGCACTTCTGGTGAGCACCACAAATGTAATGTTGTCGTCCTTCATGTTTTTGAAAATGCACTGAGCTAGGAAGCCCGTGCCCCCTGCTATTACAATTTTCTTTTTCATAATGTTGCTATTTTAAAATGTAGGCCAGGTAGCAAATCATAATTATTGCACCTGTGGCAAAGGCATAATCGGTAAGTTTAGAAAAGCCGTTGTTCAATACCCGTTTATGGTGGAAGCCGAAGGCAAGCAATCGGCCGGCCCCCTGCCCTGCAAACATTAAACCGGGCAACTCCATTTGTTTGGCTACAATAGCCATCAGCAGAAAAGAGGTGCCTTCAAACAGGGCCAAAACGGATAAGTGGGCCGTGTAGTTTACCCGTTGTTCCGGGCTTTTATGCCCGATAAAATTCGCCAGTTGCAGCAGCATAAAATAGCCGAACACCCACACGAACAGCGTAAACACATCGCTAACGCCGGTAAAGCGAGCAAAGAAATAAATGCAGGCAGCGGTATAGAGCATGCCGAAACAAATTAGCGCCAACCGCCAGGTGAGATTGAAATCGGGCGCGCAGTTAAAACCCTGTGTAGCCGCTTGGGCGTTTACTATAATGCCGCGATTGTAAGAAACGAATTTGTACAAGGGACGAACCATGGCTTTAAACCGGGGCTTTGTAACAAAGCTTTTTGTAAACGGCAGCAGGTTGGCCACTATTAGGGTAAGACTGTCTAGCCCATAAAGCACTTCGCCCGTTTGTGTATCTACAAGGGGTATTTCGTGCCTTGCTTTAGTAAGGTCTAAACGGTTCAACAATTTTTTATCAGCTTGCTGAAAGGAGATTCTGCCGTGGGTATCAAGCACTTTAACTTTTATGAAGGCATTGGTGTAGGCCTGGCAGAGGGGGCAGGTGTCGTCGTAAACTATTACTTTATTGTGGAGGGTTTTCATCTTAAACTATTTAAAGTTTCAGAAAAAAATGAAAGATTGTTTGCTTTTTAAACCCCGTGTTTAGCGGGGTTGTTGTTTTGTTACTTTATAATCAATTTCATCAGGCTTCCGTAAAACCAACTTTGGTCGCTCATCACCATTTTATCGGTTATCTTATCTGCGCTGGCGGCAAAGCCGTCTATATCATCCATCAGTTTTATAAAGGCCTTGTATTCTTCTTTCCTTTGCTCTTTGTCGTCTATCAATCTTAAGTCGCGAAGGGTAGAACGCAAAGGGTCAATTTCTCTTCTTCTCCTTTCTCTGATGATGCGGACAGCAACTTTCCATATATCTTTTTCACCGGTAAAGTATTCGGCCCGTTCTCCCAGCTTCACTTTACGCTCTGCCAAACCCCAGTCAATAAGGGCCCGTAGATTCATATTAGCGTTGCCGCGGCTTATGTCCAGCTTCTCCATAATTTCATCGGTGGTAAGGGCCACATCGCTAACCAGCAGTAAGGCGTGTATTTGCGCCATAGTGCGGTTAATACCCCAGTTGGTGCCCAGGGTGCCCCAGGCTTCAACAAACTTTTGTTTGGCTTCTTCCAGTTTCATAATTGGCTTTCAGGAAACAAAGTTAGGGGCATTTCTGAACTTTCAAAAAAAAATGAAAGATAATTGATTGGGCGCCTCTTTCAGGCCCTAAACAGTAATTTGGTATAAAGGACTTATTTTAAGGGCTAAATAGCAGTTATGGCAGTTATAAAACTAAAGGACCTTGACACCCGTGCGCCAAAGAAAATGAGCAAGGAATCAACTAAGGATGAAACCATTAAGTTGAAAATGAAATTGGAGGAGCTACAGAATTTAATGTATGCGGAAGGTAAGCACGCCCTTTTGGTTATTCTGCAAGGCATGGACGCCTCGGGTAAAGACGGTGTTTTAAAGAATGTTTTTGACGCCGTAAACCCCATGGGCTGCCGTGTTATCCCTTTTAAAAGGCCTACAGAGACGGAGCTTAAACATGACTTTTTATGGCGCGTACATGCGCAAGTGCCCGAAAAAGGCATGATACATGTTTTTAACCGTTCGCATTACGAAGATGTTTTGATACAGCGCGTACACCAGTGGATTGATGAAAAAACGGTAAAGCAACGCTTTGAGCATATCAATAACTTCGAGAGGCTGCTAACCGAAACCAACACCACCGTCCTCAAGTTCTACCTGCACATATCTAAGGAAAAGCAGTTAGAACGCCTGCAGGAACGCATGAGCGATAAAACCAAGATGTGGAAGTACAACGAGGAAGACCTGAAAGAGCGCCAGTTTTGGAATGACTACATGAAAGCGTACGACGATGTTTTTCAGAACTGTTCGGAAAGCGCCCCGTGGACATTGGTGCCAGCCGATCAAAACTGGTACAAGGAATATATTGTTGCCAAAAAGGTGGTTGAAACCCTGGAGGGCCTCAAAATGAAATTTCCCGGTTTAAAGCCGCAGTAGTTTTAGCGCAACAGGGTTACAGTACCCTTTTTCTCAATCTTCTTATCGTTAAGGAATGTAACGTTTACGTAGTAGGTAAATACGGCGTTGTTCTGCAGTTGGCCTTTATAAGTTCCATCCCACCCTTGCAGCTGGTTTGTTGATTCAAAAACCAACTCACCCCAACGGTTGAATATTTTAAGGTCAAGCGTTTTAATATCCTGCCCATATACCAGGAACAGGTCGTTGTTTCCATCGCCATTAGGGCTAAAGCTGTTAGGCACAAACACCGGCTGTTCCGGTAATACATCCACATACAGCGTTGCAGAACCGTAACAGGTAGAGGTGCCGTTTTGTTCGCTTACGGTTACCAGATAGTTGCCGTTTTGGTACACAGTAACAAACGGGTTAGGGCAATCAATACAGCTAAGGCCCAGCGATGGCTCCCAACTGTAGTGAACGTTGCCGGCGTTCTGATAGGTAACCAGCACCTGGCCACCTTCGCCAAGTGGCAAAACGAGTGTATCCGGGTTTACATCAACTACAATAGGAAGAGGTTGTAAAATCAGAATTGGGATGGTGCTTTCGCAGCCGTTAAAATTGTAAGCGGTTATTACATGGTTGCCGGCAGCTAGATTATAGAAATCTCCACTATATTGGGGTATGCCGCCATCCATACTAAATTGGTAAGGGCCGTTTTGTATTGAGGTAGCCAGCACATGGGCCTCTCCATCAGTGTACTCCTCTCCATAGCAAGAGGTGGAATCCGTGGTAGTTTGGAAAGCATCCGGGGTAGCATCGGGCACAGTAGCAGGTATGGTTTTGGTGCAACCGTTATTGTCAGATATAATGATGGTATAATCTCCTGCCGCCAAATCTTTAATAACACCGTCTGTGGTGGTTACAAAGTTTACCATATCCTGGGTGGCAGAGTAATTATAGTTGGGGCTGCCTCCGGTAACATTAACTGTCAGCGTGCCGTTCTCGTCTCCAATGCATAGTACTGCGGTGGCAATGTACGTAATCACCATGTCAGTTGGTTCGTTTACTACTGTTGCGGCTGTGGCACTGCAATTGTTATTATCCAATACTGTAACTGAATAGAAATTGGCCACTAAGCCTTGCGCTTCTGCAGTGGTTTGGTTATCGCTCCACAGGTAGCTGTAAGGCGGCGTTCCACCACTAGCGTTAACGGTTGCTGTACCGTTAGGTGCCTGGAAGCAAAGCGCATCTGTTGCAGTAGCGCTTGCGGTAACGGCGGCCGGCTCTACAATGGTATAAGTTTGAGTTGCCTGGCATAAGTTATTGTCAACTACAGTTACCGTTATTGGCCCTGCTGATAAGCCGCTTACGGTAGGTCCTGCGCCAAGGTTGCTCCAGTTATAAGTATAGGCAGGCGTACCGCCATTGGCACTTACAGTTATTGCCCCGTCGGTGTTGCCTGCACAGGTAACATCGGTTTGGCTAAGTTGGTTAAGCTGCAGCTGCGATGGTTCAGCAATTATAATAGTTGCCGTGGCACTGCAGTTGGCATCTGTGATGGTTACGTTTACGGGCCCGGCACTTAACCCATTTACAGAAGCGCTGCTGCCGGCTCCGGTTCCGTTCCAGTCGTAAGTATATGGTGCGGTGCCGGTGTTAATAGTGATAGTAGCAGTGCCATCGTTACCGCCAAAGCAACTTACATCAGTATGTGATGGTGTAAAAGTAAGCGCAGTGGGTTGCGTTATTACGTAGTTGCCCGTGGCACTGCAGCCCTTGGTATCTGTTACCGTTAGGGTGTATGAATCTGCGGCAAGGCCGTTGATATTTTGACCGCTATAGGTTTGCGAGTTAGATTGTTGCGTCCAGTTATATGTATAACCACCGTTTCCGCCGCTGGCGTAGGCGCTTAACGCACCGCTGTTAGGGTTGCTGCAGTTCACGTTTTGAATTACTACAGAGTCAATCACCAATAGTGCAGGTTCGACAATTACGTAAGAGGCAGAAGTTGAACAGCCGGATTGGTCGGTAGCGGTTACGCTGTAGTTGCCCGGCGCTAAACTGCTTATGCTTGTTACATTGCCTGCTGCGTTGGACCAGCTAACTGTTATGGCGCCAGTACCACCGCCCAATGTTATGGAGATGGAACCATCTGCCGCGCCGTTACAACTTACGTCAGTAACAACAGGGTTGCTGATTATTACTGCATTGGGGCCTGCGTTTACAACATAAGTTGCAGTTGCAGTACACAGGTTTTGGTCGGTAACGGTTAAGTTATAGTTGCCTGCTGCAAGCCCTGTAATGTTTGAGCCGTTAAGGGCACCATTGTTCCAGCTGTAGTTCAATGTTCCGGTTCCACCATTTGCTGTAACGGAAATGCTTCCGCCTGTTGTGCAGGTAGCATCAACAATAGTTGGTGCGCCTATAACAATAGCTGTGGGTTCAGTTATAACATAGGTTGTGCTTACACTGCAGCCGTTAGCATCGGTGGCTGTTACGTTGTAGTTGCCTGCTGTTAGTGTGCTTATGGTTGGCCCTGTTTGGCTACCGCCCCACACAAAGCCAATGGTTCCTGTTCCGCCACTTGCGTTGGCTGTTATGCTACCATCACTACCACCATTGCAACTTACATTGGTAATAGCAGGCGCACCAAAAGTTACTACGTTAGGCGCTGCCGGCACGTTATAAGTTGCGGTAATAGTACACAGGTTTTGGTCGGTAACAGTTAAATCATAGTTACCCGCTGCCAGGTTGCTTATCGAGCCGCCCGTTTGACTGTTGCTCCAGGCATAGGTAAGTGTACCCGTGCCTCCACTTGCAGTTACTGAGATAGAACCACCTGTTGAACAGGTAGCGCCCGTAATGGTTGGTGCACCAAGCGACAGCGCTGTTGGCTGTGTTACGTTGTAACTTGCCGAAACCGAACATCCGTTGGCATCAGTAGCTGTAACACTGTATGCGCCCTGGCCAAGGCCGGTAATGGTATCATTGTTGGGTTGGGCAGGCGACCAGCTGAAGGTAAATGGCACCTGACCGTTTGTTGGAAAGACGACTATGGCCCCGTCCGTATTTCCGTTACAACTGACGTTGGTTATTTGTGCAGGGGATAGGGTTGGTGATGTAGACTGATAAATGAGTTGCCCCCCGTCGGATGCCGTACAGCCTCCGGCATCAGTAACCGTGACGGTATAGTTGCCGGCGCTAAGGCCAGTGGCGTATTGCCCTGTTTGCCCGCCTGCGGACCAGGCATAGGAGTAAGGTGTTCCTCCCCCACCGGAAGGGTTTGCCCCCAACACGCCGGCATTGCCGGGCGGGTTACAGGTAAAAAAGGTAGAGTCATTAACCGTAACAGATGGGGCCGGGCTGTTTGTTATAGTAACAGTGTCGGAGCGTGTGCAGCCGGCAATGGATACAGAGAAGATATAGGTGCCGGTACCTACGTTGCTTAATGTGGTTGTGTTGGCAGGGCCGGGGTTCCAGCCATAGGACAGTACGGTAGAGGTTGTATTAAAAGAGGCGTAAGCTGCGCCGGTGGTTGAGCCGGGACAAACATTATCAAAAGAATCTATCTGAACCCCAAGGCTAAGCGTACCCACAAAAACATCATCGCTTACTACAATTGGGGTGCCGCCCGCACATGGGGTGTAGGTTGCCTGGGCTGTGTAAAGGCCATAGGTTGTAGGGCATATGTTTAAGCTGGGGCCTGAGCCTACATTGGCGCCGTTGTTGAACCAATCAATGCTTACAATGGATGGACCATTGGGTGTAAATCTCCATGCATCGTTTTGTGCGTCCCATACGGTGTTGTTTCTTCCCGGTACCGTAAAGGCGGTGGTGCCGGTGGCATCTTGTATACCTTCTACTGCAAGGCCATCGTTCCAATCGGTGCAGGCCTCCTTATTGGCAATGTATATTTCAATTACGTTGGTTGTTTCGTAAAGTACTATCTGGTGTGTTTGCGCGTTTGTGGAGGAGCAATTGGAGAGTATATCGTCGCTGTCGTACATTGGCACAGCATTGAAGCTGATTACAAACGTACGACATGGGGGCCCCCCTATTACCTGGTAGTTAATATAGCCGCCAAGGGAGGGGTCAATATCATGGTAAGGGCCCATGATAGAGTTGGTGTACATTAGGTTGGTTGGCACCGGGCCCGATGCAGTGATATCCCAGGCGCAGTAATTGGTAGGGTTTAGCGGGGCTTGGGTTTGGGCCACATCAAAGGTGATTAAACCATTTGAGCCTATTACAAACTGATTATAAGCCTGGCCGAAAAAACAGAAGTTAAATGGCAGTGGTATCGGGCTTGACCAGGTGTCATCAATGTTCACCAACACGGCTGTGCCGCCCGTGTAAGGGAATGGAGTGTAGGGTATTTGGCCAACACTATAGGTTGTGGTAGAACCCACCTGGAAAGCAGTAGCGTTAAGGGTGGTGCAGGGCTGTGTGCAGGGTAGCGTTACATCCGGCCCGGCGTTAACATCGGGGCAGCCGGGTTGCGCCTTTACCAACACTACCGATAGAAAGGAAAAAGCAAAAATTACAAATACTCTTAATAGGTAAAGTTGTTTCATCTGCCCGGGTTCAGCTTTAATTGTTAAACTAAGATGTTTATTCTATCAAAATAGTTGGATGCCCGCCGTTTATTAAACTGTATGAACCGCAGAACATCAAACGTAAATCCTATTATGAAAAAAGCACCTTGAACTCAAAGTGCTTTGTTAGTTTATCTTCAGCTATACCAAACTCCGTTTAGAAGTTAGGACAGTATTTTTCGTATTGGATAGAAGAGGGACGCTCTTTCTTAAAGATGTAAACAGCCGAAATTTCCAATGCACCCTGTGCCTTTGAAGCTGCACGCAGGCTTGAGTGGTTAATATCGTAGCTTAGGCCTATGCGCGTGTTAAAGAACTCCACCCCGGCATTCAGGATGGCAGCATCTTTTACGCGATACATGCCGCCGCCAAAAACGGCAACGTCATCATTAACGTAGTAGTTAAGCCCTACGCCAAAGTTATACTGCTGGGCGTTAGACTGCAACATGAAAAGGAAGGTTGGAGAAATGCTGAATGAGTAATCGCTGTTAAGGAAAAACTCCGCGCCGGCATTAACGTTAAAGCGGTAATTAAGGCGGTTGCGGTCATCCTGTAAGAATGACTCTTTAGGACGCGAAAGGTGGTTCATCGAAAAGCCCAGGTAGTAGCGGATAAGGTCCGTAGGGGCGTGTGTCCAAAGGGCGCCAACATTTACATCAGGGTAAAGAATGGCTTTGTTCTGGAAGTTGGTTTCGCCGTTAGGTAAGGTGGTGTTCCAGCCAAAGTTGTCTAACTGACTTTCGAATACCAGGTTGTTGATGTTTACACGCTTGCTAACCACGCCTGCCTGTATGCCTAAAGATACGCGGCCACGGCCATAACGGTCAACCGCTTTATGGTAGGCTATAGAAGCCAGGCCGCTATAAGTTGTTAGAGCGCCGTCACCTGCTTTATCACCGTAGAACACGCCGCCAAAACCGAAACCGTCGTTGCCTAGTTTCTCGCGAAGAATTGGCATATCAAACGATACCTGGTACGTTTGGTAAGGGGCCACTGAATTTAATACCGGTATGGTGAACCACTGGTTGCGGTAGTTAGCCGCTACGCGAAACATACCATTAATGTTGGCGGTAAGAGCGGGGTTGAGCGTAAGTGGCGCGGAATAGTATTGCGAGAAATGGATATCTTGTGCAAATACGGCTGCGCTGCTTAAACACAATAAAAGAAAAGTGTACAACTTTCTCATGCAGGGTTCATTATTTAGGACTGATAAAGGTATTCAAAAAAACATTTTATCCAAACCGGCTACCAACTTAGATTGTGTTTTTGAAAAAAGCGTTGTCTAGGGTCTTTTAACTACCCGATTCAGCGGCCTGCTGCATAGCGTGGGCTTCGGCCGAAATAGTTTCGAAAACGTTTCTCCACCCTTTCCATTCGCCCTCATCAGTAAAGGAACTATTGTGCCACAGCGTATAAGCGGTTCCGCCCACCTCTTTAACGTGCTTCAAAATGTTTCTCATTCTTTCCAACGATTGTTTGGGATTATAGCGCCGGTAGTGCGAAAAGCTGGCGTCCATAAACGTAATCGGGAATACTTTTAGAGGTGTAACCGTTTCAAGCTTAACATTATAGAAGTAGTGAGGGGTGCAGATGCCCGCCCTGAAGCCGGGGTGTGGGGCATAGCCCATGGAATAATCTTCGGTGATGCCGTTTTTTAACAGCATGGAGTAGGAGTTAGGAAGCAGAAAACGAAGGTAGTGGTAACGGTTTGCTGTTATCGGCTTACCGGTTATGCGTTTTAAACGGTCTATTTCGCGCTTGGTAACCGCTGAAGAAACGTGTGATTTAAAGGACAGGTGTACGCCTATCTCAGCCTTTTCGGCAATATTTCTTATCAGTTCGCGGTATTTTTCTTCTTCTACGGAAATATTTTTGTCAAATCTTGAACCATCACCAACCAGGAAAAAGAATTTTGGTGTTAGCCCGTTTTTGGCACAAACATTAAAAATGTAATCGTAGGTATCATAGGGGTCCTGCTTTTTGTTGGCCAGTACCGCAATGCGGTTTCTGATGTCTTTAAAGTCGGAAAGCAGAATAGAACGCAAAAATGCCCCCACTGTTCTTTTAAGCCCTTTGTGCAGGTAGGAATAGGCAATGTCTATATCAAAGGTTGGGATGTATTGAAACTTGTTCTGCTTAAAGCGCAGCTGAGGAAAGCGTTCAGCAAGCAGAGTTTTCAGCTCTAAGGCGTAGTAGTTTACCATTGGCTTTTCAATAAAGCCCGCTTTCAGAATCATACTCTGGCTGGCCCTGAAACGTCCATACTTATCGTACTTGCTCGGCAGGTATTCTTTATAGCGGCTAACCATAAAAAAAGCAGAGGCAAAAATATCGAAAGGAATAGCGGAGGGCTCCAGCACACTAAAGAAGCCTTTAATGCGGCCATGTTCGCTAAAGGTAAAGGGCTGGTGTTTGATGTCTGTTTCAAAAAGCAGCTTGTAGGCACGAAAGAAAAGCTCATCACCGGCAGGTTCGGTTGCGTACGAAAATTTTGGTCCCGGGTGTTGGTTAAAGGAGTCTTTGTCGTGGGTCAGTTCGTAGTTTAAGCCAAGCAAATCGCCAATCATCAGGTCAAACGTATACGTAAGCCTGTTGGTGGTGCGTTCGGTATATATCAGTAAGTCGGCCAATTACTTCTCTTTTTTTCTATAAAAGGTTTCGTTGCGCAAATATTTTGTCTTCAGCAACGGGCAAATCTTGTATCGCTCATCTTTCGTGTCCTCGTACAGGGCGGCTAATGTTTCAAACACGCTTGTAATGCCAATTTTATCGCACCACTCAAATGGCCCATAGGGGTAGTTGGTTCCCAGCTTCATACCCAGGTCAATATCCTCAATGCTTGCTGTGCCTTCCTGCAGGGTGTAGCAGGCTTCATTAATAATCATAAAGATAATGCGGGGTTTCACCAGGCCTACACGGTCTTCTACCGGCAAAAAATCAATGCCTAACGCTTTCGTTAGCTTCTCCAACTCCGGAGTTTCGAACTTACGATAGAGGCTTATCTCCCATTTGGCGGAGGACAAAAAACCGGGGATGGCGTTAATGCCAAAAAGCCGGCATTTAACCTTGCTGTTAGTGGCATAGGCGGCTTCGGCCAAAGTTGTTTTAACCGCGCTTACAAACACGGGCGTTTCTCTAAGTGCAGCATATACGGGCAGGTTGCTGTAGTCGTCGTCAAAGTTTAAATCAAAAATGGCATCGTACTCTCTATAGTCTTCTTCATCGTCGCCATCGGTAAAGTCAAGTTCAATATCCGGTACGGTTGCCAGCCGGGCTCGTAGCTCGTCTACTCTTGATTCTTCACCGCTTACTAAAATTCTCATATCCAAAATTTGTTTACCTGTAACGGTTATGCAGCGTGGCAAATTAAATGATAAATGTCAGAATGTTTCCGCCCTATCCGTGGTTAGAATCAACTATTTTTGAATAAAAATCAGGAGTTGTACAATGAGCAAGCTGGTAGTACATACACATAAAGCGCCGCAGGCCATAGGCCCGTATTCGCAGGCTGTAAGATCTGGTAATATGGTGTTTGTGTCAGGCCAAATACCGCTTAACCCCGAAACAAATGAGATGGTTAGCGGTACTATTGGCGAAGAAACGCACCGGGTTATGATGAACCTGCGGGCCATTTTGGAGGAGGCCGGCATGGACCTTACTAATGTGATAAAAACCACCATTTTTTTAAAAACAATGGACGACTTTGCCCAGGTAAATGAGGTGTACGCTTCCTATTTTAAGGGCGAATACCCCGCGCGCGAAACAGTAGCAGTAGCCGGTCTGCCTAAAAATGCGCGGGTTGAAATAAGCGTTATCGCTTCTCTGTAATGGTAAGTTTGTTGGCGATGGCTATTAATTCTTTTGCTATTGCGGCCGTATCTGTGGGTTCATTAAAGGCAAGCCTGTAGCCGGCAGAGCCTTCTTTTTGCGTTAGCCCATGCTCATAGGTTTTGTCGTAATAGTGCAGCGCTATTGCTGCTACTTCGGCGTAGTTTTTTTGGTGCAGCGCTTCAATGGCCAGCTTCCATTGTAAATTGCCTAACCTCTTTTTAATGTTCGTAAGCGATTGTTCCAATCCTTCAGGTTTATTTTCAGCATAGTCTTTCACCAGTCGTGCAATCCGCTCTTCCTGCGGTATTTCCAGCACCAGCAATGGTGCCATTTTCAGGTGTTGCCATAGCTCGTTATTAAGAACCACCGTCCCTATTTTTTTGCTCTCGTCTTCAAGCCACACGCGTTTTGTTGGGTCGAGTTTTACATACTCTTCGTACAACAGGTTTTCAAAGTGTTCAGTGCTGGGTTGCGCAGGTTGGCCCAGCATACCAAATGCCGAGCCCTTATGATTAGCCAGGGCTTCAAGGTCAATTACCTGTTCGCCCTGTTGTTTTAACCTGGCAAGCACTTCCGTTTTCCCACTGCCCGTTTTTCCACCAACCACCACATAGTTATAAGCAGAGCTGATTGTGGCAAGCACCATTTGGCGGTAGGCTTTGTAGCCGCCTTTAAGGGTATAAACATCGTAACCAAACTGGCTGAACAGCCAGGCCATGCTGCCGCTGCGCATGCCCCCGCGCCAGCAGTGGATGTATATGCGGTTGTCCTTTATTGCCTCCTGTGTATGGCGTATAAAGCCGCTCATTTTGGGTCCCACAATGTCAAGCCCCTGCAGTATGGCTTCTTTAGAGCCCTGCTGCTTATAGGTGGTTCCTATCTGCGCCCTTTCGCTGTTATTAAAAAGCGGTAAGCTTTGTGCGTGCGGAATGTGCCCGTAGCTATACTCCCCTTCGCTGCGAACATCAATGGTTAGTTGTTGTTTAGAAGTGGTGTAAAACTCTAAGGGGCCAAGCGGCGTTATCACGGTTTAAAGATACTTTTTAACAAAGGAGTAAAGGTTAAAGCCCGGTGCATTAAACGAGCGGATGATGTCCTCCTTCAATGCCTTTACGTCAAAGCTTTTCATTCTGTTTTTCGCAATCAGTCGCAACGCCTTTTCGGTTAACAGCAGTTGTTTTCTTTCTGTATTACTGCTGTTTAAATGGTGGCCCGAAATAGCTTGCAACAACTCAGGAATACCTTTGGCCTCAACAGCTACGGTTTTAATTACGGGCGTTAGTTTGCCGCTTAACTCAAGTTGTGCGTTAAGCGAATTTGCAATGGTTTCAGCATCGGCGCGGTCGGCCTTGTTTATCACAAATATGTCCGCTATTTCCATAAGGCCCGCTTTCATAGTTTGTATACTGTCTCCGGACTCCGGCACCAGCACTACCACCGTGGTATCGGCCAAACCGGCAATTTCTACTTCCCCCTGCCCAACACCTACGGTCTCTATAAACAGATAGTCAAAATCAAACGCCTTCATCACCTCAAGTACCTCAATTGTTTTATCGCTTAAGCCCCCTAACGAGCCTCGCGAGGCCAGAGAACGTATAAAAAGATTGGGATGATTAAAGTGCGTACTAAGCCTTAGCCTATCGCCCAGCAGCGCCCCGAAATTGAAGGGCGAAGAAGGGTCCACCAGTATAAGCCCTAGTTTTTTACCTTGCTCCAATAAATTGCCCACAAGTGCGTTTATCAGGCTGCTTTTGCCTGCACCGGGGGGGCCGGTAAAGCCAACAACCGGTATGCTGCCCGGCTTAAGCGAAAGCAGTATATCCTCAAACCCGTTGGCCTCGTTCTCAACTAACGAAATGCAGCGGGATAAAGTTTTAAAATCGGTTATACGGGATATATTCAACACTGTATGTTTGTGTGTGAAGGTAATAGATGCCCGATAAATTTAGCTGCGTGAAAGAAATTTTCAACCGCAACAGGATTGAATACCTTATAGTGCTTAGCTGTACCTGCTGCTTTATCGGCTTTGTGGCTTCGCGGGCTATGGCCAGTATCGGCATGATAGCATTGGTCGTTCTTGCGTTTGTTAGCAGCAAACCCCTGGAAGTTGTCCGAAATTACTTCAGGCAAACCCATCTTTGGGTGTTGTCGTTTTTCTTTTTGGCGGTGCTTGTCAGTGGCATTTATTCCGAGGACCAAACAGCCTGGGTAGGCTGGCTGCGCATCAAACTGCCCTTTCTTTTTTTACCACTTGCCTTTGCTGCTTTCCATAAAATCAGCCAAAGAAATTTCACTCTTATTTTGTATGCATTCGTATTGGTATTGGGCTGCAGTGTAATTCCCGTGTTGGCTAATTACTACCTACACTACGCTGCAATAACCGAGAGCTTCGCCCGGGGCAATACTATTCCCATGCCCTTTAGCCATATACGGTACACCCTTATGCTTGCCTTTGCTTTTTTCTGCTGCTGGTATTTGCTGGAAAAAAGGGAGGTTGTTTTTCGTCCCTTTGAAAGGTACGGTCAGGCCATTATGATGGCCTTTCTGTTTGTTACGCTGCACATACTAAGTGTGCGCAGTTCATTATTGGCACTTTACCTGGGCATTTTATATGTGGCCCTGCGTCTGCTTATAGCACAACGCAAATGGACAATGGGCGCTGTTCTCCTGGGGTTAGTGTTGCTGGCGCCGTATTGTGCTTATAAGTTTGTGCCCAGCCTGCAGAACAAGATTGGTTATATGCAGTATGATTTACAAGAGTATTTGCATGGCCGCGTCAACCAAAACTCAGATGCCGGCAGGCTTACTTCTATTAAGGTGGGTTTAGAGATATGGAAGAAAAACAAATTGCTTGGTGTTGGCGCAGGTGACATACGCAACGAAACCGCAAAGGTTTATGAAGAAATGTTTCCGCAGGTGCCATTGGAAAACCGAAAGGTGCCGCATAATGAGTTTATATGGGTTTTGGCGGGTTGCGGTTTGGTTGGCTTTGCTTTGTTTTTGGCGGGTTTCCTGGTTCCGTATTTGGCTCAAGGTTATTATAAGCAGTGGCTTATCGTTGTTTTGGGCCTTATCGTTTTCTCGTCCTTTTTTACGGAGGATACTTTTGAAGAGCAGATAGGCACGGGCTTTTATGTTATTTTTCTGCTTGTATTAATGAATCACTTTGGTGCCGATGAATAAGCTTTCCGTGGTAATTATTGCCTTTAACGAGGAGGGTAATATAGGTGCCTGCATAGATTCGGTAAGCGGGCTGGCAGATGATATTGTGGTGGTAGACTCTAACTCTACAGACCGTACTCCGGCAATTGCCGGGGATAAAGGAGCGCGGGTTTTGTTCCGGCCTTTTACCGGGTATATTGAACAGAAGAATTTTGCGATGGAAGAAGCTCAATTTGATTTTGTGTTAAACCTGGATGCCGATGAGCGCTTAAGTGAAGAATTGAAGAGCAATTTGCTTAAGGAAAAGCAAACTGATTTTGCCTTTGATGCCTATGCTATGAACCGGCTGAATTTTTACTGCGGCCGGGCAATCAAGAGCGCGGGTTGGTACCCTGATACGAAAATAAGGCTGTGGAACAGGCAAAGAGGAAAATGGGCAGGAGAGCTGGTGCACGAAAAGATGGAATTAAAAGAGGGCTCAAGCATTAAGCACCTTAGCGGAGATATTCTGCATTACACTTACCCTACGCACGAGGCCTTGTTAAAGCAGGTGGACCACTTTGCCAACCTGGCCGCTCACCAATTATGCAAACGCAATAGTGTTTACCTGTTTGTAAAACTTTTATTTAGCCCACCGGTTAAGTTTTTACGCAATTACATTTTTAAACTTGGTTTTGCGGACGGCGCGGTTGGTTTAACCATATGCTATCAACAGGCAAGGGAAGTGTTTCTTAAATACAAGCGCGCATTAGCTTTAAAAAACAGGAGCAGGTGAAAATAGGTTTTGACGCAAAGCGGGCATTGAATAACGGTACGGGTTTGGGGAATCATGCCCGAGTGCTGTTAAATGCGTTCGTGCGTTATTTTCCGGAGGAAGAGTACCTGCTTTACACGCCATTGGTTAATGCGGAGTATGCGGAGCTGTTGGAGGATAGGTTGGTATTGCGCTTACCGGGAAGGGCTTCCCGCTTTAATCGTGGCTCCTTATGGCGTACCTTTGGCTTAGCTAACGAGGTATTGAAAGATAAGGTGGATTTGTTTCACGGACTTAGCAATGAGTTGCCTTATGGAATCAATAAGAGCGCGGCGGCCTCCGTTGTTACCATACACGATTTAATTTTTTTGAAACACCGGGAGCAGTATCCTTTTTTTGACCGGAGCATCTATACGCTCAAAACGAAATACGCAGCAAAGCATGCCGATAAAATTGTCGCCGTTAGCCAAGAAACACGGAGTGATTTATTGGAGTTCTATAAGGTTCCGGAGGAGAAGATAGAGGTAATTTATCCGGTACCGGATGAACTATTTTACCGTGGGGCTACAAGCGAACAGAAAGTTGCCGTTAGCAAAAGGTATAGTCTGCCCCAGAAGTATATACTTACTGTGGGTTCGTTTTTTCCGAGAAAGAATCAGAAGATAATTCTGGATGCTTTTGCAACTTTTGCAGCGGATGTTGAGGAGAGCCTTGTAATAATAGGCAACACCGGAACGGAAAGACAGAATATAGAAGATGCAATAGAAAAGCTTGGCTTGCGCAACAAGGTTAAAATAGTAGACGGCGTAATAAACGCTGACTTACCTTGTATTTATCAGCAATCTGCCTTGTGCGTTAGCGCGTCTTTATGGGAAGGTTTTGGCATGCCTGTGCTGGAGGGGGTTACCAGTAATGTACCTGTATTGGCTTCGGATATCCCTAGCCACAGGGAGGCCGGCGGCGAGGCAGCGCGGTATTTTAAGCCAACCGATAAGGAAGAGCTCAGACATCTGATGATTAAGGTTCTGGCGGATGTAAAGCTTAGGGACGAAATGGTGCAGCAGGGCCGGGCGCATGCCGGTAAACTAAACGGCGAGACTTTTGCAACTAAGCATATGCAGCTTTACCACCAGTTGGTCAGGGGTTGATTTGCTGCCGCTTATAGTTTAATGCAAGCAACCATGTGCAGAAAAAAAGGACAATTGCCGCCAGCAAAGTAGCTATGCCTAAGTACAGTTGAGTGTTTTTAATTATCAATGATAGCCCCCAAAGTGCCAGTATTGCAAGCCTGCCAATTTCCAGGTAATCAGCCCATTTTTGTTCTTCCAGCAGTCCAACAAATATGGAAAGACAGGAAAGGAGTACAGCGGTTTGCAGGGCGTAGCTCAGGTAATCATGGCTTGAAGCCGATTGATTCAGCAGCCATAACCCCGACAGTATAGTGGTGATGAAGTTAACGGCAACGTACACGGTTTTACCGGCTTGTTTTGTAATGGTATTGACTGCACCCGTGTCGTCGGTATCATAGGCCGCCGCAAATGCAGGCCTACCGAAAAGTACTTTAAGTTTATCGATAAAGGCGGGAGCCCGCCATGCGCTTTTAAAAATGGAAATGTGATGGTGTATGTTAGTCCATAAAGGATTGTTTGAAGAGATGGGCCTGGTAATGCCGTAATCTACCTCTTCAACTTCAGGCTCAAATGTGCCGAAAAGTTTATCCCATACTATTAAAAAGGCGCCGTAGTTTTTATCAATGTATTGCGGATTACGACCGTGGTGTACACGATGGTGAGAGGGTGTAGCCATGAAGCGCTCTAAAAAGCCAAGCGTGCCAATGTAACGGGTGTGCACCAGGAACTGCCACAACAAACTGATGGAGTAGGCCAATACAAACAACTGCCATGGCACGCCTGCAAATGCAAGGGGCATAAAAAACACCCAGGTGTAAACGCCTTCAAGGGCGTTTTGTCGTACGGCTACGCTCAGGTTATATTCCTCGTTGCTGTGATGCGTTATATGACCCGCCCACATGATGTTTACCTCGTGCGAAAGGCGGTGAAGCCAGTACTGGCAAAAATCAGCCAGGATGATGACGAGTATATAATTGATAATTGTGGCAAGCAGGCCGGTGTCGGTTTTAATAAGTGTGATACCGAAAACCTGCCCGATAGAAAAATGCGTTTGCACATAAATGAAGGCTGTAAGAAACAGCCCCTTATTTATAATATCTGTAACCTGCTGCAGAGACGCGATGATAAGATTGGTGATTAGGGAGTGCGGAGAAACGTAATTATTCCTTCTAAAGTAAGAGAAGAGAAACTCAAGAAAAATGCAGGCGACAAACGATAATGCCAAGCCTATGCCAACGGCCTCTACCGTTTTGTCGTTGCTTAATTCCATTTTTGTAAAAGTAGATATTTTGTTTCTGTATGCCAGTTTGGGTAGCCGGAGAATAAAAAACCCCGCCTTAAGGGCGGGGTTCTATGCTTAAAGTAAGCCCTGATTACAGCTTACGTTGTATTTCGGTTTCTTCAAACACCTCAATGGTGTCCCCTCCTTTAATATCCTGGAAGTCTTTAACCTGAACACCGCAATCCATACCGCTTACTACTTCTTTCACATCATCCTTAAAGCGCTTAAGCGAAGAAAGTACGCCGTTGTGAATTACAATGCCATCGCGGATAACGCGCACTTTACTGCTACGCATAATTCTGCCGTCGCGAACGAAACAACCGGCAATGGTACCCACCTTGGTAATATTAAAGGCTTCGCGCACATCAAGATTACCGATAATCTTCTCCTCAATAGTAGGCTCCATTAAGCCCTCCATAGCGCTCTTCACGTCCTCAATTGCCTTGTAGATGATAGAGTATAGCTTGATTTCTATGTTCTCGCCATCGGCAATCTTTCTTGCATTTTGTGACGGGCGAACGTTAAAGCCTATAATGATAGCATCGGTTGCTACCGCCAGGTTAACGTCAGACTCGGATATCTGGCCTACACCTTTGTGAATCACCTTAACGGCAATTTCATTGGTAGAAAGCTTCAGCAACGAGTCGGCTAATGCTTCTACTGAACCGTCCACATCACCTTTAATGATAAGGTTAAGCTCTTTGAAGTTGCCAAGTGCCAAACGGCGGCCGATTTCATCAAGCGTAATGTGTTTCTTGGTACGTATACCCGTTTCGCGTTCCAGCTGGGCACGTTTAGTTGCCAGCTCTTTGGCGTCCTGTTCGTTATCAAACACTTTAAACTTTTCGCCGGCCTGTGGTGCGCCGTTAAGGCCCAGTATCTGCACCGGTGCTGATGGGCCGGCTGCATCTACGCGCTCGCCCTTGTAATCATACATGGCTTTTACACGGCCATAGTATGGTCCGCACACAATCAGGTCGCCTTTATGCAGGGTGCCTGTTTGAACCAGCATGGTTGCTGTGTAACCGCGTCCTTTGTCAAGGGCGGCTTCAATAACTGAGCCAAGGGCAAGTTTGCCGGGGTTTGCTTTTAATTCCAATAAGTCTGCCTCAATCAAAATCTTGTCCAAAAGGGCATCGATATTAAGTCCTTTCTTAGCAGAGATTTCCTGCGACTGGTGCTTACCGCCCCACTCTTCAACAAGTATATTCATCTGCGAAAGCTGTTCGCGGATTTTATCGGCATTAGCCCCATCCTTGTCAATTTTATTGAAGGCGAATATCATAGGAACGCCGGCACTTTGGGCGTGGTTTATTGCTTCTTTTGTTTGTGGCATCACCGCATCATCAGCGGCAATTACAATAACTGCTACATCCGTTACTTTGGCGCCGCGCGCACGCATGGCCGTAAAGGCTTCGTGACCCGGTGTATCAAGGAAAGTAATATCGCGGCCGCTTGCTGTGTGTACCTGGTAGGCGCCAATGTGTTGGGTAATACCACCGGCCTCCTTGGCTACAACGTTTGTTTTACGGATGTAATCAAGCAATGAGGTTTTACCGTGGTCAACGTGACCCATTATAGTTACGATAGGTGCACGTGCCTTCAGTTCTTCGGGCTTATCCGGTTCGTCCTCCTGGAATGCCGTTGTTTCTTCTGCGCTTTGGAACTCCACTTCAAAACCATGCTCGCCCGACACCAGTTCTATGATTTCTGCATCTAAACGCTGGTTGATAGAAACCATTACGCCTAACTGCATACAGGTTTGAATAACCTGCACCGGCGGCAAATTCATAAGGCTGGCCAACTCACTTACGGTCATAAACTCGGTAACCTTAAGCTTGGCGCCATCCTTCTTCTCCTGTTCCGCAGCCATTTTTTCCTGTATGGCATCGCGTTTTTCACGGCGTAATTTTGAACGATCGCTCTTAGCGGTCTGGGCCTGTATCTTGGCCATGGTAGCCCTGATCTTTTCTTCAATTTCCTTTTCAGAAATCTCCGCAGGTTGGTCGGTTACTGTTTTCTTTATGTCGCGCTTGCGCTGGAAATTCTCTACCTTTTTGTGGTAGTAGGTGTCCTGCTCTATAGGAGCAGCTCCACCCGGCTTTTTCTTAATAAGCTTGCGTTCGCGCTTTTTCTTTTCGCCGTTAGGGTCGTCCTTAGACTCGTCCTTCTTCTTCGGCAGGTCCTGCTTAATTTCAATTTTACCCAGCACTTTAGGGCCTTCCAGCTTTTGGTACTTGGTTTCAATTTTTTGGTCAACTACAGGCTCAGGTTCCTGTTTCTTAGGCGGGGCCACTTCTTCCACTACAGGCACTACTACTTCAGGCTTAGGTTCCTCCTTAACTACAGGTACTTCCTCTTCTTCCTTCTTAGGGGTAGTTTTCTTTGGTTTATCCAGGTCAACCTTGCCCAATACCTTAGGGCCATCAAGCGTAACCTTGTCCGCAGCAATAATCTCTTCCTCGGCCACTACAGGCTTTTCTTCCTTGGTAGCAATGTTCTTTTTGATGAGGATTTCCTTCTCCTCTTCTTCTTTTTTCTTAGGTGCAGCAATGGTATCTTCTACCATTTCAACAGTTTCCTTTTTGGCTTTTTCAACCATCTTGGTATTGTCTGCCTGCTGCTTAATAGCTTTATCCGCACCAAACTCTTTATCAAGTACGGCAATCATTTCCGGTGTGAGCTTGAAGTTGGGGTTGCTCTCCACAGTAAACTTTGCCTTCTTCAGCACTTCCAGGATGTGGTCCGTAGAAACGTTGTAAGTAGATGCGGCTTTTGCTAATCGTAATGCTTTTACTTCTGCCATTTAAGGGTATTAATATTAGTTACTAGTTCAACCGGCGATTATGCTGCGCACAATCGCGCAGCGCTAATTCCTAATTGTATATTTTGTTGGTTTCATGCTTAACGGTATTCTGCTAAACATTAGCCTTCATTCTCAAATTCTGCTTCCAGAATTTTGCGAATGTCTTTTATGCTTTCTTCTTCCAGGTCGGTACGGCGAACCAGCTCCTCGTCACTTAATGACAGTACGCTTTTCGCAGTATCGCAGCCAATCTTCTTTAACTCATCAATCATCCAGCCTTCAATTTCATCTGAAAACTCATCGATGTCGATATCGTATTCTTCTTCGTTACCTTCCTCGCCGGTTTCACCATATACATCTATTTCGAAGTTAACCAGGCGGCTGGCAAGCTTAATATTTACACCGCGCTTACCAATGGCTAATGATACCTGGTCAGGGTCCAGGTAAACGGAAATGCGCTTTTTCTCCTGGTTAATATCAATAGAATTGATTTTTGCGGGAGCCAGGGCACGCTGTACCATCAACGAAAGGTTGTTGGTGTGGTTGATGATGTCGATATTCTCGTTTTTCAATTCGCGAACAATACCGTGGATACGTGAGCCCTTAACACCTACGCAGGCACCAACGGGGTCAATACGGTCGTCGTAGCTTTCTACTACCACTTTCGCTTTTTCTCCCGGTTCGCGAACGATGTTCTTAATCACGATAAGTCCATCAAAAATTTCAGGCACTTCAGCCTCCATCAGCTTAGCCAAAAACGCATTATCTGTTCTTGACAGAATGATGTACGGTGTGCCGTTCTTTATTTCAACCTTTCTGATTACCGCACGTACTGCTTCACCCTTTTTGAAAAAATCTGTTTTTATCTGCTCTGATTTTGGCAGCAACAATTCGTTGCCTTCCTCATCCAGCAACAGAATTTCTTTTTTCCATACCTGGTAAACTTCGGCAGAAACTATTTCGCCAACGCGGTCTTTATATTTTTTATAAACCTCATCCTTTTCTAAGTCACCAACGCGCGAAGCAAGCGTTTGACGCGCTGCTAAAATGGCGCGGCGGCCAAAGCTTTCCAATTGAATTTGCTCATAGGTTTCTTCCCCTACTTCAAAGTCATCAGATATGTTGCGGGCTTCAGAAATTGAGATTTGGGTTACAGGGTTTTCTACTGCACCATCTTCTACAATCTCCCGTTTATGCCATATTTCAAGGTCACCTTTATCGGTATTTACAACGATATCGAAGTTGTCGGTATCGCCGTATTTTTTACGCAACAGGGTTCTGAAAACATCCTCCAACACTTTCATCATGGTTGGGCGGTCGATGTTCTTCATTTGCTTGAACTCGCTAAAGGAGTCGATAAGTTCTAAGCTGTTCATAGTTTAAAATTTACGTTTTTGAAGATGTATGTTTTTAGTCTGAAATCTGATTTAAAAGTTAAATACCAAAAGAGCCTTTTTAATATCGGTGTAGGTGATGGTCCACTCTTTAGGGGGTTCTTTCTTTTCCTCCATACCTGTTTTTTTCTTCTTTTTCACTTCGTGCACTACTTCGCGCAAAACAATCTGGACATCATCAGCTGCTACCAGCTCGGCTTCTATTTTGTCGCCGGTTGTTTTAACCACTTCAAGCAGCCTGCCGATTCTCTTTTTGTATTGGCGGGGCACCTTAAGAGGATTGCTCATACCGGGTGATGAAACTTCAAGAATGTAATTGTCCGGCACAATACCACTGCCGTCAAGGTGTTTCTCAATAAAGCGCGATACCAGGGCACAATCGTCAATGTGCACTCCTTCGTCGCTGTCGATGTATACTTCAATCTTTCTTCCGAATGAGGAACGCACATCAACCAGGAAGAAGTTTTTTTCTTCCATAAGTGGTGTTACCCACTCTTCAATTTTCGCTTTTACAATGTCAAAGTTCATACGTGTAAAAAGAGAGAGGGGACTCTCGTCCCCTCTACCAATCATGAATGCGACGCGAATATAGCGTACTTTTGACTAAAAACCAACATTTTCTCTATTGGGGGGGAAACTCCCGTCTGAAAAATCTTTAATTAGCAGCAAATACTGCTATGATAAGTTATAACCCGAAGGACTGGTTCACCTTTATCTTTCGTTTTCATAAGTCGGATACTTTTAGGGAGCTGTTGCCCATGATTGTGGCTATAAGTATTTACTCTGCTGCAATTTGCTGGGTAGAAACCGGGTTTTTAAGGATGGATGGCGATAGCCGGTTAAAGAACTTATCGCAAATGCATAGTATGCTGTCCTTTGTAATATCTATGTTGTTGGTGTTTAGAACGAATAGCGCTTATGAGCGTTGGTGGGAGGGACGTAAGCTATGGGGCGCCTTGATGAATAATAGCCGCAATCTGGCCTTGAAGCTTCATGCCCTTGCCGGGGACGACAGGAAATTTCGGCATGTTGTAGGCAGCATGATAGGTAATTACGCCTATGCGCTTAAAAGCCATTTGCGCAATACCTTTAATCCGCAGGATATGGAGGAGAACGAGCGGTTTAGCGCCTCGGAGGTTCAGCACGACAAGCACAATCCTAATTTAATAGCAAAGAGGCTGTTTGAGGTGGTGCACCAAAAGCATAGTGAAGGGAGGCTTAGCAGTGAGCAACTGCTTTATTTAAATGGCGAGCTTTCGTCTTTTACGGATATCTGTGGGGCTTGTGAGCGGGTAAAGAACACGCCTATACCTTTCTCGTACAGCATTTTTATTAAGAAGTTCATTTTCTTTTATGTGATGACCCTTCCGCTAACCATGGTTTTTTCATTGGGGTACTATTGTGTGCCGGTGGTGGCTTTTATTTTTTATGTGCTAACCAGCCTTGAGCTTATTGCTGAGGAAATTGAAGAGCCATTTGGTAAGGATGAAAATGATTTGCCGATGGATGCCATGAGCCGCAACATCCGTAAATCCGTTTACGAAATTCTGGACTTACCGCTGAGGACGCATTAAAGCAGTTTATTCTTCAGCGGGCAGCTCGTTGTAGTCATGCCAGTAACCTGCTTTGTAGGGATAGCGGTCGAGGTAAAGCTTTTTCACCTTTCCGAACAGGAGGTTGCGCAGTTCTGCTGTGTTGCGGTTGTGGGCGGCCGATATAAAAATGCAGTTGTCGTGTGTGCGGGCCATCCAGCTATCCTGTAGTTCCTTTAGCAAACTGTGTTTAACTTCCTGTGGCAAAAATTCATCGAACTGTTTTTGTTCGTATAGGTCCATTTTGTTGAATACAACTATGGTTGGTTTATCTGCACATTTTAGTTGTGCCAGTATTTCGTTTACTACCTTCATTTGATCTTCAAAGGCAGGATGCGAAATATCTACCACGTGGAGCAGTATGTCAGCTTCAACTGCTTCGTCTAGGGTGGATTTGAAACTTTCAATCAGGTGATGCGGCAGCTTGCGGATAAAACCTACGGTATCGCTTAACAGAAACGGAATTGCATTGAAGGTCACCTTACGCACAGTGGTATCCAGCGTGGCAAACAGTTTGTTCTCAGCAAATACGTTTTCCTTGGCCAGCAGGTTCATCAAGGTGCTTTTACCTACGTTGGTATAACCTACCAGCGCTACCTGTATCATCTCTCCGCGGTGTTTGCGGCGCACCATATTTTGCTTGTCTATTTCCTTCAGCTTTTCTTTTAGCACAGAAATTTTCTTTTCAGCCATCCGGCGGTCAGTTTCAATCTCCTTCTCCCCTGCCCCACCCCGTGTACCGGTGCCGCCGCGCTGGCGCTCAAGGTGCGTCCACATACCTTTTAAGCGCGGTAACATATATTGCAACTGTGCAAGCTCCACTTGCGTGCGGGCCTGAACAGTTCTCGCACGCTGGGCGAAAATGTCGAGTATCAGCATACTGCGGTCAAGCACTTTTTTCTGCAGCTCTTTTTCAATGTTCCGCTGTTGCGATGGTGATATCTCGTCGTCTATCAGCACTAAGTCAATACCTTTCTCTTCACAGTATGTTTTTATCTCGTGAAGTTTGCCTTTGCCTACGTAACTTTTATGGTCGGGGTGTGGCAGGCGTTGCGTAAAGCGTTTAGAAGTTACGATGCCTGCTGTGGTGGCCAGAAACTCCAGCTCATCCAAATACTCGGTGGTTTGTTCGTCGCTTTGCTCCTTACCTACTACAGCAATTAGTACAGCAGTTTCCTGCTTTACGTTCATGTGGTCAATCTGAAATTTAATGTCTTTGTGTAAACCCATAAGAGGCGCGAAGATACTGCGATGACCGGGATTTTAGTGTGCCTGCCAGTAGGTATTGGTGGAGATTATAGTTTAACCTCTATTTCCAGGTCCCAACCGCCTTTAAGACTGTAGTTGTCTTTAAAGTTGATTACACGCTCGGGTTGGCGCCTTTTGAGCAAATTACCGGTGTCCCAAAGTCCGTTATGGTTTAAGTCTTCCGTAACATTGATTTTGTAGTTGCCGGATAGCATGGTGGGAATATCAATGCGCTGTTCGCTGCCGGTGAAGAAGTAAGTGCGCACGGTCTCGCCATTCGAATTAAGCAAATTTATTATGTAATTGGTGGTGGGGTGTTCCGATTTAATGTTTAGGTGTATGTTTCCGTAGTTACTCTTTTCGTTGGTTTTGAATTTCCAGCTAAGGGGCTTGTTCCACAAACCGAAAACATCCTTGAAGGTGGAGTCCGGTATCAGAACGGTGTAGTCGGTTTTCTCAGCGCGCTCAAAATTGAATTTTATACGCTGATGCGTCTTTTCATCCAGGTCGAAATCAGCAAAAGTGTTTTTTCGGCTGGAGTCGGCCGTAATTTGAAGGCGTTTAGATTTATTTATTTCGAGTATTGGCCTTGTAAACGATATTTTAAGCGAGCCATAAAGCTCTTGTATATTGAAATTGGTTTTAATACTGCTGTCTGTTTTGCTTATAATTGATTGGTTTTCAACCTTCAATGCATACTTAGGATTTACGCTTATCGTATCAGGGTTGATAAATTTCAATTCCATTCTCACGGTATCTTGCAGTGTATCGTTGGCCACCATATAAATGGTATCTTTTTTAATGTAATTATTTGAATACCAAACTATTGCAGTGTCTTTTGTGTCATAAAACCAAGCGAAATAGCCGTTTTCGAACAGCTTTGAATCCATTTTCAGATTTTCAAAAGGCCCTGAATAGGCCACTATCAGTTTGCCTGCCTCCGGGTTTTTAACATTTTGGAGTTTTAGTTTGCGTTTGCCGCCTTCATTGAAAGTCCGAAATTCAATCTGTTTCGGGAAGGTATCTGTTAAATCCAGTAGTGAGTCGAGGAAACCGATATTCTCTCCGCCCATATCATAATAGTAATTGAAGTTCTGGTCCTTTAGGGCGTAAGCGTTGTAGCGCGCAGCTTTAATATTTTTCAATTCAAAGGTTCCGTCCTTTTTAGTTTTTGCAAAATAAGCCGGCCGGCTTCTTGAAAATGCCGATGTCGAATCTTCGGGATACAGTAATACCAGATAATCTTCCGCGGGTGCGTCATCCTTGGCTATAAATATTTTACCGCTTACTTTTTGCGAGTCAATGTAATCGCCGGTGGAAAATACGTAACTGAAATTGGAGAGAACATTGCCTTGGTTTACATCCTTAATATCATCGCCAAAGTTGAGTGTATACGTAGTGTTGGGTTGTAATTCGGATTTAAACCTGATGATTAGTTTTTTACCGTGTACCTGATATACCGGTTTAGGGTTTAAATCCGGAGAGATGAGCACATGAGGGAAGCCTGTATTCTGTATATACTCATCAAACTTTATTTCAACTTGCTTAGCAGAGAAATGTATGCTCTGATCTGCCGGAGTAATTGCCTTTATTTTTGGTGGGTCAACGTCTTCTTTACCACCTGTAGGCGCACTTTCAGTAGCGCAGCGGTATTGCAACAGCGCTACCAATACGATAAGAGCCATCTTTACTGATGGTATAAGCTTCTTTTGCCAATTGCCTGGTAACAATGCCAAGGGGTTTATCTGCCCATATGAACCAGCAACACAGAAACATCGGCAGGGGAAACCCCGCTTATTCTGCTTGCCTGGCCCAGGGAAGTAGGTTTTATCTTAGATAGCTTCATTCTGGCTTCCATGGAGAGGGACTTCAGCTGGTGATAATCAAATTCTGCACTCAGCTTTATGTCCTCCAACCGGTTCATCTTCTGCACCAGTTCTACTTCCTTGCCAATGTAGCTTTCGTATTTCATTTCTATCTCTGCGCTCTCAATAAATTCAGGCTCAAACCGGCTTAGGTAGGCATCCACCTCCTTAAGGCTGCTCCGCAACAGGCTAATATCCACCTGTGGGCGGGTAATTATCCTGTCCAGCTTGGTTTTTTGACTGAGGCCGGCTGTTCCGGCGCCCTCCAGTGGTGCGTTTAGCTCAGCAGGGTCAGCACTATAGTTAGTAAAAAACTCCCTTATAGCCTTTATAGCGGCCTTTTTATCCATCATCCGCTGGTATCTGTCCTCTCCTGCCAAACCTAGTTTATATCCCAGCTCAGTAAGCCTTAAATCGGCATTATCCTGCCGTAACAGTATGCGATATTCTGCCCTGCTGGTAAACATTCGGTAGGGTTCTTCCGTACCCTTGGTAATAAGGTCGTCAATAAGCACCCCTATGTAGGCATCAGACCGGGATAATACAACCGGTTCTTCGTCCTTGCCTGCTTTATGGGCGTTTATGCCGGCCATTAAGCCCTGGCAGGCAGCCTCTTCATAGCCGGTAGTGCCGTTTATTTGCCCGGCAAAGAACAGGTTTTTTACCAGCTTGGTCTCCAGGGTGTGGTTTAGCTGTGTAGGGGGGAAATAGTCGTATTCAATAGCATATCCCGGCCTAAACATCTTCATATTCTCAAAGCCAACAACCTCCTTAAGGGCTTTGTATTGCACATCCTCCGGCAAGCTGGTTGAAAAGCCGTTAACGTATATTTCTACCGTGTCCCAACCCTCGGGCTCAACAAACAACTGATGCCTGTCCTTATCCGAAAAACGGTCTATTTTATCCTCCACCGAGGGACAATAACGCGGCCCCAGGCCTTTTATTCTACCGCTAAACATGGGGCTTTTATCAAAGCCGGTGCGCAGTATATCGTGTACCTTTTGGCTGGTATAAGTAATCCAGCAGCATAATTGTTTTTTAGCGCCTTGGGTAAACGGGTGCAGGCCGGGCTTAAAGCTGAAGCCGCTTACCTGTTCATCCCCTTCCTGGCGCTCCATTTTGGTGTAATCAAGGCTACGGCCATCAATACGCGGGGGCGTTCCTGTCTTCATTCTGCCGGCTTCAAAACCCAGGCCTATAAGCTGCTCTGTTATGCCGTGCGCTGCCTTTTCTCCTGCCCTTCCACCACCAAAATGCTTCTCCCCTATGTGTATTAGCCCGTTCAAAAAGGTACCGTTGGTTAGTACTACGGCTTTAGCCGGTATTTCGATGCCCATGCTGGTTACCACCCCCTTTACACGGCCATCCTTTACCACTAATCCACCTACCATTTCCTGCCAAAAGTCTACGTTTGGGGTGTTCTCCAGCATTTTGCGCCATTCAGCAGCAAATAGCATACGGTCGTTTTGGGTGCGGGGGCTCCACATAGCGGGTCCTTTGCTCCTGTTCAGCATACGGAACTGCACCATGCTTTTGTCGCTTACAATGCCCGAATAGCCGCCCAGGGCGTCAATCTCGCGCACAATTTGGCCCTTGGCTATACCGCCCATAGCAGGGTTACAGCTCATTTGGCCAATGGTTTGCATGTTCATGGTAATAAGCAACACACTACTGCCTAAATTAGCAGCAGCAGCGGCAGCCTCGCAACCGGCGTGGCCGGCACCAACAACTATTACATCGTATTCTTTAAACATGCGGTGCAAAGGTAAACAGACTTATGTGAATGCGGAATCAATTGAGATTTTGTAAGGTTTGGTTCCACGTGGAACGGATTAACCCTGCTTATGTGCTTTGTTCCACGTGGCACCTTTTGACTGAAAGCGGCCTAATTGTTCCATGTGGAACAACCGAAAAAGGCAAGTGCCCGTTTTATCCATAACAAACCCCGAATCCCCGTTTTATTTTGTAAATCAATTAATTGTGTAAAATGAGGCGGTTTAGGCCGGGTGGAGCCTATTTGCTCTTCTTTGCTGCAATTGAACGCTTAAAGCCCTTTATCCAGGCGTCCTCTGCCAGGCGCATTTCCTGCTTCTGGGCTTTGGTTTTGTCTTTTAAACCTAAAAGATGCAGCACGCCATGAAACATAACCCGGCTTAACTCCTCGTTAAAAGATAGGCCCAAACCTGCTGCGTTTTCTTTCACTCTATCAATACTGATATAAATCTCTCCTTCAATTGGGCCGGCATCTGCTTTGGGTTTTTTAGCTGCAGTCTTTTTTTGCGGATGGGCCGATAAATCAAAAGTGATGATGTCGGTATAATAATCGTGCTGCAAAAACTGCTTATTCATTTGCAACAGGTACTTATCACTACAAAAAACGTACGTTAGTACTATCTCTCTGTCACAGGCCTTTCTCGCCTGTACAGCAATAAAATCCGCGTACTTACGTACGTTTTGTAAACGGAATTTTACATCGGCGTTATGGAAGGTAATCTGTGCCATTATAATTCGGGTATTCCACAAGATTTAAGGTATTCAAAAGTCTCATTATAGTATTCGGGCATGCGAGTTGGGTCAGACTCTTCCCCTGCCGGAACGCAAATAACCATTCCTTGTCTTGCTCGAGTAAGCAAAACCCGATAAGCATTTTTTAAATAAAGTTTTCTTTCATCCTTTTTGATGAAATTCCATCGATCGCCTACAAAAGAAAAATAGCCCCAACCAGCTTTTGAATAGCGAAAGTCACCATCCCATGTAACACAAGCCCAATCTAATTCAAGACCTTGAACGTGAAATTCTGTTGCTACATCTTCTAAATAGAAGGAAGAGCGTACATCCTCCTTACCCTGCAAAAACCAATGTACGGGATCCATAGGAGACCTTACGTCTATAGCATATGGCTTTAATCTCTGTGCCTGAGAAGAAACTACAATTCCATATCTCTCATTTCCGCGTGCCATTTGTCGTAGCCAATTTTTAGCTTTCAATAAGTCTCTAGTTAAAACCAAAGGATACCTGCTTTGCAGTTCTTGATATGCCGCCTTAGCTTTATCCAATTCCATATCCAGAATGGCTTTAACCATTGCAGAAAGATTTTCTGCACGGAACGATCTCAATGAAACAGACAAATGGAGGTCATCTTTTAGAAACACGTTTTTTCTGGTTTTTAAATTTGCAAGTGCTTTTCCTGATGAGTATTCTGAATCAGTCAATTTCGGAGAAACATACACATGCCATTCTGGGTACGAACGGTTTAATGATTCAACCCATTCGCTTATTCCCGCTTCTCCAGTATTAATCTCCTGACCCCCGCCTATTAAGCAAACTACTACAGCCCAATCTTTGTGCCTATCTAGATAAGAGATTAAAAATTCGGGTTCCGAATACTTAAAGTCTAAGTAACCCTTTTTACCCTTCATAAACTTTGCAGTCTGCTCTAAATTCCAAGCGCGTTGTGCTTCATCAAATATTGCAACATGGTCAAAAGGAGGAGAACTATCCTGCAGTGCCTCATCTCTAAAGTGATGCACATTCTGAATAAAAACTTTAACCTCGCTAAGAACTTCACCTTTCCTTGTTTTTTTTCCTAACGATTTCTCTCGGCTGAGCCGATCCCTTGTTAGAGCTTCTCGAAGTACTGCTACCAACGGACCGTTACCCGAAAGAAAAACACTAGCTTGACCTTTTTCTTTATCAAAATGTTTAGTGGCTATGTCTAAGCCGACTAGTGTTTTACCAGCACCTGGAACGCCTGTTACGAAACATATAACCTTCTCGTTGTTTTTTTGTGCTGTATCAATTATTTCGGACAAACACAAACTTGTATCGCTTAAGTTCTTTGCCGCCGCATCACTTCGCGAAATTTCAGATACTGAGTGACCGCTGTATAAAGCCATGGCGGCTTCAATGATAGTAGGAGTAGGAGAGTATTTTCCTTTAAGCCATAACTCGGCCTGAATTTTTGTACCAGTTGAAACGTTCAGAACCTTCTCTATAATATCCTTTAGATCTGTGCCATTGCTTTTTATTGGTAAAAGCAAATTGTCGCTATGCGGTGTTTGCCTTAGCACTGCGGGCATATTTTGGGCTCCGGTAGCAATGAGAATTGGTGCAATCAAAAGTTCGTGACTTTCTTCATGAAAGTTTTTAAGATCAAGAGCATAATCCCAAACTTGATCTATTGCTGCGGTGAGATATTCCTTTTCCCCGATTTTAAACTCCAAAACGAAGATGCAATTTTCAATTAAAAGTATTGTGTCAACCCTTTTTCCCATTCGAGGGATTGAGTATTCGAATAAGATTGTTCCCTCAAAAAAAGTTAGAGTTGCTTGTAGTAAGCAAATTTGCGCTTTCCATGCCTCGCTCTGTGTTTTAGCCAAATCAAATTCTGTACTCATTGCCATTTCGCCAATAATATCTACTGGCTTCGAGGCTAAGAAGTTGCTTATAGAGTTAGCATAATAGGCACGTTTCATTATCTCCAAATATCAAAATCAACAACGTGTCTTAAAAGCAAATCATAAAGCATTTATCCTATCTAAATTGCACTATGTCCAACATTCAATTCAACTATATGTACCGAGATGGTGCTAACTACAAGAACCATGATGAAGTGATATTCTCAAATCCCGAAGGGTTATCGGTAGAACTGATTGAGGAAGCCATACATCAACGATTGATTGATGGTGAATGGTTCTACGTGGAAAGATGGAAAATGAAAGACTTGCACTTTCCTAAATGGGATGGAGACATTGATGTACTTTGGCACGAGTTTATTTCCGTAGAATGTACAGATGACGAGCCTACAGACGCGCGTACAATTTCTGAGTTTTTAAAACACATAGCAGAAGTTCAAAACAGTCTTATTTGCTAATGTGGTTTATTCAATGAACAGCTCGTTTTGTCCCCGCTTTCTTGCCGATATTAATTTGTTTGATATTTTAGTCCTATAAACTATTGACTATGAGGATTTATGTTTTTGCGTTTCTATTCAGTCTGCTTGCTTACAATGGCAATTCCCAAACAATTTATGCCTCGTACCCATTTGATGGTAACGTAAATGATGTATCAACCAATAATCTGGACGGCACCATGAACGGCACGCTTACACCTGCCCAAAACCGGTACAATGTGGCTGCTAAAGCGCTACAGTTTGATGGCTCCACCAACTATGTTGACCTGCCTTCTGAGTTTGATTTGGCCAGTCGTAGTATAGTTGTTTGGTTCAATGCAACACAAATACCTGCCGGAAGCAACGGTGGCGTGGTTTATAATTCCGACCACAACAACATACAAAACGGGGCTACCTATATTTTGGTAAACAGCGATACCGTTAACCATATCAGACTGGGTGTAGACAACGCTATTTATAACACCACTATGGATACCAACCAGTGGTACCAGGTAGTAGTGGTTCGCTCACCTTCCGTAGCAAAGTTTTATATAAACGGCTCATTGGTTTACACCGCTGTTAATCCTGACGGAACACATTCTGCCAATGGGGCAGCCAATGCCGTTGTAGGGGCCGATCGCCTGCACAACGCTTTGTTTGTTGGCCGCATTGATGATTTGGTAATCTATAACGACACCCTGTCTGCAAGCCAGGTAGCCGGTAACTTTTCATCTTTAAGTGCATACCACAAATTTGATGATGCACTGCAGGTATATACCGAAGGAGGCAATGCCTTTTACAGGCTACCGGAATCGCTTACAGAAGAGGTGCGTTGTACGGAGGTGTATGACCTAAGCGGAAAGCTTATTAGCATAAGCAACAATGTTGCAGCAACCGGTAAGCTGAACGCAGAAGTACTATCCGCCGGTACGTACCTGGCCACCTTCCGGTTGAAGCAATCTGCAAAACCCGTTAGCCGCACATTCGTTATTTCGAACTAGGCCGGAATACGAAAAAGGCGTTAAGGAATTTTGAGACTTACGGCCTTACAACATTTCCCCCCTTTTGCCGTTCTTCACGCGCATGAAAAAATTTATTGCCGGCCTAAGCTTGCTGTGCTGCGGTGTTTGCGCTTTGGCGCAAGGGGCGGAGGACAACTGGGAAGTGTACATCAGTAAGTTCAGCAACGGCCCCGGCTCGGTAACGGTTAATATGGATTTTGCGGCCCGCGATACCGGGAAGGCATATCCTTACCTGCTTGTTTTTACCATTCAGGCTAAAGATTGCGACGAACAGCGTTTTCCCGAAAAAAAGGAGTTTGAAACCCTTTATGCCATTGCTGATACCGTAGAAAGCATAGTGAGGCAAAGCCCCAATGGCTTTTTGGTAGGCACTTATACTAACGACTGTTATTATCAATGCTACTATTACATGGCTGATACAACCCTTCTGCGCCCTGCCCTGCAGGTAGCCGTTGCTAAAAACTTCCCTACCTATAAAACCTTTATCCGTATAGAGCGGGATGTAACGCATCACGCTTATCACGACTTTTTGTACCCTACGCAGGAAATGCAGGAATACATGGCCGACCAAAAAGTAATACTGCAACTGCGCCAGGCCGGCGATAATTTGCGCGATCCCCACAAGATGGAGCACTTCTTATACTTTGCCGATAAACAAAGCCGCGAGAAGTTTACCAATTACGCCCGCGCAGAAGGTTTTGCCATTGAGCGCCAAATGAAGTACGACCGCAACTGGCAACTGCCTTTTGAACTGCGCATTTACAAAACCCAAATGGTGGATATAGAAAGCGTTAACAAAACCACTAAAGCATTGCGCAAAATGGCAAAGGAGTTGGGCGGCCAATACGATGGCTGGCAAACAGCCGTGATTAAGTAACACGACATCACTGTCACCTCTTTTGTACTAGACCCACTGGGGTACTTAGGGCGTTATGTATATCTTAGTGTTTCCTAAACCAAATTGAATGAAGAAGCTTTTTACGCTTATTGCTGTTTTGTTGTGTGCGTTAACTATAACCTATGCCAACGCTTTTGCCAACTATAAGGACCACATTGCCAAGGACAGGCTACTGCTGATATTTAACGAGGGCACCACTGCCGAACACAAAGCGGAAATAATAAACGCTGCCGGTTGCGTAAGCAGCTTTACGCATCTGCTCTCGCCGCAGCTCAGCATTTGTATGGTAACGGATTACGAGAAGGCGAGTAGGTACTTCGCTTCCGCTTCGGGCGTAAGGTTTGTGTCGTTTTTTATTACTGATGGGCAACACTATGCCGGGGTAATGAATGATTACTTTGTAAAAATTGCCGATAAAAGTTTTGAGCCACTGTTGCGTGCAAAGCTGGAGCGCGAGCATTTGGGCACCGCAACAGCGGATAAGTATATCCCTAATTTGTATCATTTAATTAACACCCAAAGCCTTAATACCGTAGAGGTATGCGCCGGTTTTTTAAATGAAGGTTGGTGCAGCTATGCCGCCCCTAACTATTTGCTAAACCCCGAAGTATGCAGCAACGACCCATTGTACAACCGCCAGTGGGCTTTGGAAAATAACGGCACAAGCCTGCAGGGCAACGGCACTGCCGATGCGGATATGGATGTAGACAGCGCTTGGATGATAACCACGGGCGACCCCAACTTAAAAATTGCAGTAGTAGACGCCGGCGTGGATACGCTGCATCCGGATTTGGCAGCTAACATATTGCCCGGCCACGATGCCGTGGGCGATTCTACCGATGGTTACCCTACCCCCAATTATGCAAACGATGGCCACGGCACCTGCTGCGCCGGTATAATTGCTGCCGTTAAGGATAACAATGCCGGTATTGCAGGGGTTGCACCTTCGTGCAAGATTGTTCCCATAAGAAGTTTTTATTATGTGTTGTTACAGGGCGCAAGCGACCCGCTGCCAATTTCAACCGCCGCCATTTTTGCTGATGCCATTGGCTGGGCCTGGAGCGATGCGGGGGCGGATATTTTAAGTAACTCCTGGGGTTTGCCGGATACGCTTATTCCGTTTTTGCCCGGTGGCATGGCGCCGGTGGATGATGCTATACACACCTGCTTTACGCAAGGGCGGAACGGAAAAGGGTGCCCCATGTTTTTTAGCAGCGGTAATGATGATGCGCCAGAGCCTATTTGGCCAAGTAAGCTAACAGAAACAATTGCCGTGGGCGCCAGCAGCATGTGCGACGAACGTAAAAACCCCAATGACTGCAGCAGCGAAAACTGGTGGGGTGGTGATTATGGCAATGGCCTGGACTTTAGTGCGCCGGGCGTAAAAATTGCTTCTACCGATATACGCGGCGGCAAAGGTTTTTCTAATAACGATTACTACTATTCCTTTAACGGTACTTCAGCTGCCTGCCCAAATGCAGCAGGCGTAGGCGCGTTGGTAATGACCTTGCGCCCTGATGCTTCAGCCGACGATATCCGTAACATGCTGGCTCAAAGCGCTGATAGGGTAGGAGGGTATAACTATGGCTCGGTAGATGGTAACGGAACTTACAGTTTTGAATTAGGCCACGGCCGGGTGAATGCAAACCGTGCAGTGCACTTTGCATTTGATTATTCAACTACAAAAAACGAACGTACTGAAAACGGCTGGCAGGTTTATCCTAACCCGGCCAACAACTACTTTATAGTAAAGGTGCAGGCAGCAAATGCTGAAATGAAAATTTTTGATTTGGCGGGAAGGCTGTTGATGCAACAAGCGCTGACTATGGGTGCCAATAAGGTAGATGGCAGCGCCTTACCCGTAGGCATGTATGTGGTGCAGTTAACTATCGGCAGCAATGTTACTACCGGTAAAGTAAACATACTGCGCTAAGCGCTGCTTACTTAATCTGCGTTCGGTTTTCCAGTTCTGCCTGCTTTCTGTTAAGGTCGTGGCTTAACTTATTGTTAAGCATCACAAACCCGATAAGCACCAGGCAGAAAACCACAAGCATTAAGTTCATAGATGTGTCGGTCTTCATGATTAGGGTTTTGTATAAATCTAACGTAGTTCTGTAATCAATGTTTTAGGGGTGCTGTCAACAACCCAATCCGTCCAAGTGCCTTATCCACACAAACGCTATAATAGTGCCAGCAAGGGTTCCGGTTTTTTTGTTTACAAACATTAAGTAAAGGGTATATTACTAAACCCTTGTTTTTAAGTTATTTAGAGCTAACATAACGCCTTAATAAGGCCTCATATTTAACATTTCCGCCAGCCGTTGTAATGCCCCGCATGTAGTAAAAAACTTACAGAGTACTCCACATGTTTATACAGTGTTACACAAGCCCACCATTGTAAAAAATTACAATTTCATGACACGGGCAACGTCAACTGTAGCACATTATTAACTACAACCAAAATTTAAAATGAACGATCTTTCTCTTATAACCACCAGCACACATCTTGAAGGCTACCGCATTACCAAACAGTTGGGCCTTGTACGAGGCATTACCGTACGCTCACGCAGTATACTGGGCAACATGGCGGGGTCCTTTATGACCATCTTCGGTGGTCGGAGCGCTATTTACACGGAACTTTGCGAAAATGCCCGCGAAGAGGCTTTTCAGTTAATGGTTCGCCATGCACAGGAAAGGGGTGCCAACGCTATTATTAATATGCGCTACGATGCTAATGAGGTGATGCAGGGGTTAACTGAAGTATTAGCCTACGGCACCGCTGTTGTGGTGGAAAAGGTATAGCCTACTTAATAAACTCAAAACCGGTGTAGGGCTGCAGCGCTTTTGGTATACGCACGCTGCCATCTTCCTGCTGGTGATTTTCCAGTAAAGACGCAACAATACGCGGTAGGGCAAGCGCGCTGCCGTTAAGGGTGTGTACTAAACGCGTTTTCTTGTTTTCATCACGGAAACGTGTTTTCATACGGTTGCTTTGAAAGGTTTCGAAGTTGGAAACAGAACTAACTTCCAACCAACGTTTCTGCGCTGCGCTGTACACTTCAAAGTCATACGTTAAAGCAGAAGCGAAACTCATATCGCCACCGCATAAACGCAAAATGCGATAGGGTAGTTCCAGCTTTTGTAACAGGCCTTCCACGTGCTTCATCATTTCTTCAAGTATATCGTAGCTCTTGTCGGGGTTAGCTATCTGCACAATCTCCACCTTCTCAAATTGGTGAACGCGGTTTAAGCCGCGCACGTCTTTACCATAGCTACCGGCCTCGCGGCGGAAACAAGGAGAGTAGGCCGCAAATTTTACCGGCAGGTTTTTATCATCCAGTATTTCATCACGCACAATATTTGTAACGGGCACTTCGGCTGTAGGAATCATGTAAAAGTTATCTAAACCTATGTAATACATCTGGCCTTCTTTATCAGGCAGTTGGCCGGTGCCATAGGCTGACGCCTCATTAACCATGTGTGGCGGAATTATCTCCGTATATCCTGCGGCTATAGCTTCTTCTAAAAAGAAGTTTACGAGGCTGCGCTGTAACTTAGCGCCGTATTTTTTATAAACGGGGAAACCGGCACCGGTTATTTTAACGCCTAATTCTAAATCAAACAGCCCGTGTTTTGCGGCTATATCCCAGTGCGGCATGGCTTTTTCACTCAGTGCGGGTATGTCGCCTACCTGTTTTACCACTTCATTTTCCTCGGGGCTGTGTCCCTTTGGCACTCTTGCATTGGGCAGGTTAGGTAAAAGAACCAGTATGTTCTTCATCTGCTCTTCGGCAGCATTTAAATCAGCTTCCAGCTTTTTAGACTCTTCCTTTAGGGCGGCGGTTTCGCTTTTTTTACCTTCGGCTTCTTCTTTTTTCCCCTGCTTGAACAAATCGCCTATTTCTTTAGCCAGTACATTCTGTTTGGCAAGATTGTCATCCAATTGCTTTTGTACGGAACGGCGGTTTTCATCCGTTTTAAGTACCTCATCCACCAGCTCTAATTGCTTAAAATTCTTAATGGCAAGACGCTCTTTTACAAAGTCCGGGTTGTTTCTTAAAACCGCAATTTCCAACATAAGTACATTGATTTTGTGGCGCAAATATATACGTGTATGGCACAGCTAACAGTAATTTCCCCAGCTAAAATGCGTTGTGCACTAACCTTGGTAGTTGCGGCATCTGACTGTTTCATGAATTTTGTTTTACTTTCGCTACCTGTTTTGTGGAAAAACAGCCTGGGGCTCAGGTATCTATTTTTAACGGTTGCCGTAAACAAGGGTAGCCTTTTGTTGAACAATTAAAACCAAACCACCGCGTTTCTTTTTCGAATGAAACTGTACCGCACCTTTCTTCTTGTTTTTTCATTGTTATTGGGCTGCGCCTTTGTGGCCGGCCCCGATGCTACTTTTGAGGAAACCCAAAAGAGCTTTGAGCGTGTGCGGGATGCTTACGAAAGAAAGGAAGAGCTGTTCTACATGAAGTGCCGCTCGAAGGAAATACCGGAAACATTTGGCAATATATACATCCGCGCCTTTAAGATGGAAGGGGTAATGGAGTTATGGGTGCAGAAAAGCCCGGGCGGTAAGTACGTTAAGTTTAATGAGTACAAGATTTACGCTCTATCCGGTACTTTGGGGCCAAAGCGCCAGCAGGGCGATGCGCAGGTGCCTGAGGGTTTTTATGCCGTAAATGAATTTAACCCGGTAAGCAATTATCATTTGTCGTTGGGTGTAAACTACCCTAACGAGTCGGACATGAAACTGAGCACAGCCGCCAAAAAGGGAGGCGATATTTTTATCCATGGCGGTGCCGCAAGCGCCGGATGCTTAGCTATGAGCAACTACTATATAGAGGATATTTATATAGCTGCAGTTAAAGCGCGCAGCCAGGGCCAAACCAGCATACCGGTGCATATTTTCCCGTTTAAAATGAACGAGACAAACATGAACTATTGGACGCGGGTGGTACAGTTTAAAGACAGCGTTAAACTTTGGAAGAACATCCAGCAGGGTTATTTATTCTTTGAAACTAACAATCGTTTGCCCGAGGTTTCAGTTGATGCCTCCGGTTATTATAAGTTCTATGACCCGGCAAAAGCACAGGCCTCCAGCCGGTAATTATATTTCCCTCCCCGCCTTAGTTTTGGCTTGTATTTGCCTAATATTGTAATTATGAAATGGTTTACCCGTTTGTGTTATGGGCTTGCTGTCCTTTGTGTTTTATTAGTAGCCTATTACCGTGTGTGGTTTTTACGTAAGCCCGACAGAAAGATTCCGCATAACGAAAACCAGTTTGTTAGTCCTGCCAATGGAAAGATTGTAAGTATTAAGCCCTGGCATTCGCAAAACGTAATAGAAACCAAAAAAGATAACGGTGCCGTAGACATATGGACCCGCGATGTAGATACTGCCGGCTACATAATTTCCATACAGATGGATGTTACCAATGTGCATTACCAGCGTGTGCCTGTTACTGCTACAGTTGTTTCAGAGCATTACCAGAAAGGTGATTTCAATAATGCCGTACGTATGAGTAATGAGTATGGCATCCGTTTCGAAAACGAGCACAATGAATTGCTGTTTCAAACACCCGGGGGGAAAAAGTTTAAGCTAGTGCAGATAGCAGGATTTGTTGCGCGCCGCATTGAGGACTACGTAGACGTTAACCAAACCCTGCAACAAGGCGATGTTTGGGGGCTAATTAAACTGGGAAGTCAGGTAACGGTTATACTACCGCATGATGCCATAATTAAGGCTAAAGTGGGCGAAACGGTGGTAGATGGTGAAAGTGTGATTGCTGAGTGGCCCTATGTAACTATGAATTAGAAACTGCTGCGTTTCTATTCACTCTCGAAATCCATTTTGGTAGCACTATAGCCCCAATTACCAGGTACAAGTAGTATGAATACAATCGCCAGATAAAAGCCGCTTTGGCTGAAAGGCCCAGCCCTTCAGGAATGAACGGGCAATTAAACACCTGGAAAAATATTTCAGCAATACCACTGGCGCCCGGGGTAGATGGTATAATAATAAATACCCATATTACATATTGCCGCGCCAGTACCTCTAATTGATTTAACGGAAGATTACTGAACGCAAAAATAAGTGCGTTAGCTAACAAGTAACGCGATACCCAACTAACTACCGTAGCGCCAAAAACCCTTAAATAAAAAAGGGTAGAAAGATTCTTAAACTCTTTGGAGGTAATCTCAATTTCATCGCCAAGGTTAAGCAGCGGCTTTGAAAAGCGTTGCAAAAAACGAAAGGAGGCCAGCCTGTGAAAAAAACCTTTTGCACGATGCGGTACGATATACAAGGCTATGCCTAAAAACAAAGAGGCGCCAAACAAAATGGCATAACCAATCCATGCCTTACCTGCCACATAACTTACCGATTGCAGCAGGGCGTTACCCTTAAGATCAGCACAGTTAGCCGGCACAAAGAACATTTGGCTGCCCACGGTAAAAAACAGCAAGGTGAACACGAGTACGAAAGCCAGGTTATCTAAAAAGGTGGTCAGCATTATTGTGGCCGTACTGCGGCCGTAACTAATGCCTTCCTTTTTTAAGATGAAAAGGGCCATGGCAATTCCGCCTACCGCCCCTGGCGTAACCGCAGAACCGAACTCCCACAGCATTATTACTTCAAACGATTTCCACCAACTAAGCTTTCTGCCCGTAATTTCTCTAATGCGGTAAACGTATGCGCTATCGCGCGCTACAACGGTTAACAAGGCCAACAGCAAGCCTGAGTAAAATCTGCCCGAAACCGGCAAATCAAAAAGCTGTTCGGGTTTAATGGTGCTAAGGATAAGGTAGAGCGATAAACCTATACCCAACAACACCGGTAATACGATGTTTTTCCAATTTATGGCCGGTATGGTTTCTTTTGACTCCACCGTTGCGAAGTAATTTAAAATGGAGTAGAAAAAAGGAGGTGCGGAACTATTTAGTTCTCCTGCCCTTCAAGCGTAACCTCTTCCTCGGCATTGGGGTCCTGGCGCTCTAACCAAAAGTTGTTGTACCCTTCACCAAATACAATTAGTAGCTTTTTTTCCTGAATCAGCTCCAGTATAGATAAGAAAACGAAAACCGCATGCAGCCTGTTTTCTACCTCTTCAAAAACGCTTTCGAAGGAGCTTTTCTTGCCAAATTGGATTTTATCCAGCAGCAACATTTTCTCACCGCCCATGGTGTATGGCGGTGTTTCAACGGTGTGTACTACCTTGTTTTTTTCGCGGGCTACGCGGTCTAATACGTTTTGAAAAGCCTTAAGCAAACGGAACATGGTTAAATGCTGCATTTCAAATTCCGTTTCAAACAGGGCCGCTATTTCTTTGTTTTCTGAAAGAGCATTACCGCGCTTGGCGATGTTCTGGCGGTCCTCTTCCATTTTACGCAAGGCTTCGGTTGCCTCTTTGTACTTTTTGTATTCAATCAGGCGGGTTACCAGTTCTTCTCTCGGGTCAATTTCCTCACCTGTTTCAGGGTTAATTTCTTTACGCGGTAAAAGCATTTTTGCTTTAATGCGCATAAGGGTGGCTGCAACCAAAATAAACTCGCTGGCTACCTCAATGTTCAGCCGCTCCATTTGGTTGATGTAGTACAGAAAATCGTTGGTGATTTTAGAAATAGGAATATCGTAGATATCAAGCTCATCCCGCTCGATAAAAAACAGCAAAAGGTCAAAGGGGCCTTCAAACTGTGGTAGCTTAATTTCGTAAGTATCCTGCATGGTAAATTAGGGCAGCGAAGATAAAATTTGAGGGCTAAACAGTGCAGGAAAATAACGCCTTTAACGCACTGGAATGTAACTGCAACAAAGGCAGGGTTTTAGGGCTTACCCGCAAGGTAGGCTTTGGCAATTTGCTGAACGCTTTCCCCTATGGGTTTAAACTTAATGCCGCTGGCGGCTTTAATCTTATCGGTATTGTAAAAAAAATCAGTACTGCCCATTGCGGCGCTTTCCCTGGTAAGCAGTGGGCGCTTTGGTTTGCCACCCAAAAGCCGGCCCAGGCCATAACGCAGGGCTTCGAAACGCCATACCAGGCTTATAAGTGTGCCGCCCACTTTAACATTAGGGCGTTTTACCTTAAGGGCATCAGCAATCATCCACATCAAATCACGGAAACAGATGTTTTCTGTGCTTATTATAAATTTCTCGCCATTAAAGTTGCCTTTGGCTAAAAAGTAAAGGCATGCCGTAACATCATCCACATCAACAAAGCCGTTTGTGGCTGTAGAATAAAAACTCAGGCCGTTATAAATATCGCGGAACAATGAGCCCGGTTCCTGGCCCCAGCTACCGGCCCCCAGTATAGTTGAAGGGCAGGCCACCACTACATCAAGCCCTTCAGCATTAGCACGCCAGGCCTCGCGTTCGCCGTATTGCTTACTGCGGTAATACCAGGGAGCCTTATTAATGTTTGCATCGCTGTATTTTTCGTCAATCACCTTGCCCGGTGCAGCCAACCCCATAGCTGCGGTTGAGCTTACATGAACCATTTTTTTAACTCCTGCCGTTAAGGCGGCATTCATCACATTGGCTGTTCCTTCAACATTAATTTTTATCATGTAATCGGCCTCGGCCGGTATAAAGGAAATTACAGCCGCACAATGGTAAACAGTATGTACATCCTGCATGGCTTGTTGCAGGCAGCTTATGTCCAGTATATCGCCTTCAACCCATTCAATTTTATCCTTAACCTCATCCAGCATTTTAAGCGAGGAGGTGCTGCGGCGTAAGGCGCGTACTTTTTCGCCTTTGCTCAATAACAGTTTTACAAGATGGGAGCCCAACAAGCCTGTGGCCCCGGTAACAAAATTCATGTAAATCAAAGATGGAATGTTTTTTAAGATAGTTGAATGCCGCGGTGCGCAACATTTTTTTTATGACAGCTGCGGCTTAGATTAGCTGCGTGCAAAAACCTATTTGGAAACAAGAGCGCTTTTGGTTGTTTTCGGCCCTTTTAGTGCTTATCTACTTCCCCGTATTTATGCGTATGGATGTTATGCCGTTGCGGCCGTGGGATGAATCTATCCTTGGCATTAATGCCATGGAGATGATGGATAATCACAATCCTATTGTGACGTATTTCTATGGCAAGCCGGATATGAGTAACTGTAAACCGCCGCTTGCCATATGGCTTATGGCGCTTTGCGGTAAAACTTTTGGTTTTGGCGAGCTATCCATAAGGCTGCCATCGGCCCTGGCAGCTTTTACCCTGTGCGTTTATTTGTTTTTTGCCCTGGGCAGGCATATGCGCAACTATGTGTTTAGCTTTTTGGTGGTTGCCGTTTTGGTAAGCTGCCAGGGCTATGTACGCAACCATGTAATTCGTACGGGTGAGTACGATTCGTTGTTGGTGCTTTTTACGGCGTTGTTCTCCCTTCATTTGTTTTTCGCCACCGAGGCAGAGGAAGACAAGCAACGGAGGCGCCACCTGCTGCTCTTCTTCATTTTCTTAACCCTGGCTGTGTTAACCAAGGGCATTGCCTGCATGATGCTTGCCCCCGGTTTGTTCTTATATGTATTGTTTCGAAAGAAACTGTTGTTGTTCCTGAAAGAAAGAAGCACCTATTTCGGCCTCGGCACTTTTCTTGTTTTTGGACTGGGCTATTATTTTTTAAGGGAAACAATTAACCCGGGCTACCTGCAGGCGGTTTGGGAAAACGAATTAGGCGGAAGGTTTGCGGGATCCCAGGGCCACCCCGGAGAAGCCACCTTTTATATATACGAGATACTAAGCTGGCAGTTTGACTACTATAAATTTCTTTTTCCTGCTGCACTGGTCATTGGCCTGCTTATTTCAGAACCCAGGCTAAAGCGCCTTACCGCGTTCTCTTTTTGCATAAGTGTTTTCTTTCTGCCGGTAATTTCTACGGCCCAAACAAAGCTTAGCCATTATGATGCACCACTCTTTCCTTTTTTAGCTATAATAATTGCCGGCTTTATCTTCCAGTTGTATTTGTTGCTGAGAGAAAAGACGCAGAGTTTAAAGCCATGGCCATCAGTTGCAATTGCGGGCTTTGTGTGCCTTTGCTTGCTGGCGAACCCGTATTACGAAACAGTGAAAAAAGTATATGCTGCCAAGGGCGATAGCTGGGATGAAGGCTTTTCAAAACACTGCGGTATGTTTCGATTGGCAATTCAAAATCATATAACGGTCAATCACTTTATAATACCTTTTGATTGGATTGTACAGGAAAACTCAGGGGGGTATAATATTCTAAATTGTTACAGGAGGGTTTTAAGCGAGCATGGAATAACAATGAATCTAGCTTCGCTAAGTGCGCTTCACCCGTCTGACACGGTTATGTCTTTCGGCGATTGGAATAAACATCTGATAAACGAAAAATACCATACAAGAGACCTTAATTATTACAAGGAATTTGACGGATATTATCTTGTAGTAGATTCACTTAAAGCTCCGGCTTTATAAGCCACTATTTTTTATCCAACCAAACCTCGCGGAAGCTACGGTACTCCATACCGTTGTTAAAGAAGTTCTTTACGTATGGCTGAATTAAGCGGCGGTTCATCGAATAGTAAATCAGTAAGCAAGGGGCATCATCCACTATCATCTGGTCCAACTGCGCGTATAGTTTATTGCGTTCAGTAGCATCAGCGGTAACCATAGCCTTTTCGTAAATCCTGTCATAATCCGCATTTTGATAGCGCGATGGGTTGGTATAGGCAGGCTCATCCATTGTGGGCGGAACGTTCTTGCCGTAAAACAGATTGAGGAAATTGATAGGGTCCGGGTAATCGGCCACCCACGCAAAACGCCAGAAATTGGTTTTACCGGTTTCCACGTTGTTGGTGTGCTGCGCCCATACCACCTGCGAAATTTCAATTTCAATATTCAGGTTTTCGGTAAGCATTTTTTTAACCGCTTCAGCAATATCCAGGTTTCTGCCGCCGCCGCTGTTAATCTCCAGTGTTGTTTTAGGAAAGCCCTTTCCATTAGGGTAACCCGCTTTAGCTAAGTAGTCTTTCGCCTTATTAACGTCGAAGGTGTAGCCCTTAATAGCAGAGTTATCGTAGCCCGGCATATCTAATGGCACAAATCCCGAGAAGGCGGGCACCCCTTCGCCTTTGGCGCTGTAATCGGCAATGGCGGCGCGGTCGATGGCATAGTTAAATGCCAGGCGCACGTTTTTGTTGCTGAACAGCTTATCCTTCATCTGAAAACCGAAGAACTGTGTAGTAAACTCAGGCCTGCTTTGCAGGGTAAATTTTGCATACTCACCCTTTAGTTGTTTCTTCTCGTCCAGTATTTCATCAATCATCGAAAAAGGAAGGCGATACTTCATCTCAAGGTTGCCTTTTGTAAACTCCAGCATTTCGGTTTTGTCTTCCTTAATGAAAGAGATTTTAATAGCATCAAGGTAAGGAAGTTGATTGCCGAATTCATCTGTACCCCAGTAGTTTGGGTTGCGCGCCAAAAATACGGCTTCGTCCTGCTTTAAGGTTTTTAAAGCAAACGGCCCGGTGCCCACGGTGTGGTACATTATTTCTCCTTTGTACTTCTCTACCGCTTCCTTAGGGAACACACAAAAGAAGGGCAGGGCCAGCTTATTCATAAAATCGCCATAAGGCTTTGTAAGTGTAATTTGAAGTGTAGAGTCATCAAGCGCCTTAACACCAAAGGCCGCAACTTCATCAGCATCATGCTGTTTCTTTTGGCGTGCTTCGTATAGTTCAGCGGCACCCTTAATTACATCACGCGCAAATGTAAAGGCCTGGTTCTTTGGGTCGGGCGTGCATAGCAAGGTAAAACAATATTCAAAGTCTTTAGCGGTAACCACACGGCCCTTGCCACCTGCAAAACATTCGTCATCATGAAAAACAACGCCCTGTCGCAAATGAAAAGTATAAACCGTTGCTGTGCTGTCTACCTCCCAACGCTCGGCCAGTGCAGGCTCAATGGTCAGGTCTTTAGGATTAAAATTCACAAGGCCTTCGTAAACCTGCGATACTATGCGGTGGCCTACGGTTTCGGTTATGCCATGCGGGTATAAACTTTTAAGGTATTCGCTTTCGTTATAACGAAAAAGACCGCCGTACTTAATACCTCCCTTGCCCTCATGTTGCTCACCTTGTTTTTGTTTGTTGCCTCCACCGCAGGACGCAAGTAGAAAAATAAGAGACAGCGAAAGGATTTGAAGTGTACGCATGGCTGTTTGGCTTTAGAAATGCAAAGAAAGAAAACTAAGCGAAGGCTGTTAGCCCTACTTATAAATCCACAATAATACCGGCTTAGTGGAAGCATCTAAAAGCTTAGCGGTTTGCTGTAAAATGTAAGGATTGATAGTAGGGCAACCATCACTACGGCAAATAGCGGTGCCCTCAAACTCGGAAACGCAGGAATGGGCATGAAAAACCACGAATCGCTTATATGCATTGCTGTTGGTAGTATCTAAACCGTAAAGCTTATAGGCAAGGCCGAAATCGCCCATGTAATGTTCACCTATACGGTAACGCCCTTGCGATGTACAATTACTACCCACTACATTGCTGAATACCACCTCCTCTCTTTGGTAATTGTCTCCCTGCCCGTGGCAAACAAGGCCCGAAATAAGTATGGAATCATTTTGCAGATTAACCACAAAAAAACGCTTTTTCCAGGAGGGTATGCTCATGTCAATCAATATTCCCAATTTAGTACTGGCCCCTTGTGAGGCTGCAAATTTTTTGAGGTTATAGCTAAAGCTGTGCAGCTTTTCCTTAGCGATTAGTTCTTCCGGCCTCGCTTTGGGCGCAGGATTGCTGCACGAGGCCGTAAAAAGCAATAAGAGATGTAGGTAAAGGGTTGACATACAGGTTCTCATACCGTGCTGTATAAAACGGTAATAGCTACCTGATATTTTGTATTTAAACGCCTATTGCGCCACTACCAGCACCTGGCCGGCGCGCAGGTTGCTATCGCCAAGCTGGTTGATGTCCTTTAGCTCGTCAACAGTTGTATTAAACTTTCGTGCGATGGAGTACAAGGTGTCGGATTGCTGCACTTGGTACTCACGGGCGTTAGGTAAACTGCTGGCCCTTGGCAAGTTGGCCAATGCTGCATTAGATAATACAGTGGAGCCCTGTGGTGGCGGGTGATTAGAATTAGAGGAACTGGCCGTGCCCGTATTGCTCTTAACCTTTAAGAATTCGGCATAAGTCATGCTCCGCGGCGGTTCAGCCCGCTTTTCCTGCAGGTACAACACCTCGCCGGCATAGGCCTGGTCATTCATCTTCATTTGGTTGCGCAGGTATAGTTCCCTAAGCTTAATACCCAGTTTTTGCGATACATCGCGCATGCTTTCGCCCGCCTGCACCGTATAAGTAGCTTCAGCGCCCCGATTCTTTTTCGCTTGTAAATAGATGTATTCACCATCCTTAAAACGCTCACCGGTGCTAAGGTCGTTAAAGGTCATTATCCAGGTGTAGTCAATGTTATAATCAAAGGCTATAGTAAAAGGGTCTTCGTTGCCTTTTGCCTTCAGGGCGCGCATACCGTTTACTACAAACTCAGGCCTTACTTCAGCTACAACCGTTTTGTCCTCAGCCATCGGCTTTTTGTGGGCCTCTACGGGCTTAACATCCTCAATAATTATTACTGCATCCTTACGAGTGTTAGTTGTGGTGGTGGTCTGCGCGGTTTCTTCTTCATTTTTACCCTTCTTTATCAGCAGGTCTTTTTGGTCCATTTGCGCCAGGGCCTGTTGGTCGTATTGGGCCAGCTTATAGTCTTCTATAAAGTTAATAAGCATGCCAGCATACTGCGGGTTAGTGGCGTAACCCGCACTTTTTAAGCCATATGCCCACGATTTGTAATCGTTGATGGGCAATTGAAACAGGGGGGCATATCGCGGGCGGGTTAAAAGGAAATCAGAGTGATCGGCATACGATTGTCTTGCGCTGTCGTAAACCCTGAAGCACTCGTTAGGCAGGTCATCATCATGGTAGTACTTCTTCCCCTGCCACTCCTCTTTACACTTAATACCAAAATGGTTGTTGGCTTCTTTAGATAACGGAGATGTTCCGGCGCCTGTTTCCAAAATACCCTGGGCCAGGGTAATGGATGCAGGTATTTTGGTGCGCATCATTTCTTCAATGGCAACCTGTTTGTATTGCTCTATGTAATTAATTATCTGCTGTTTTTGCTGGCAAAACGCAGTAGCTGATAGCAGGCAAAGCGCTATGATTGTCAGGTGTTTCCTCATACAGACTATTTACCAAGCACGAACTTATCAACACTATGTCCACAGTTTAACGAAACATTTCTACAAAATGTTGTGCTTAGCCCTGTTTTTGAGCAATATTTAGTCCATCGCGGAGGGGTAAAATGAAGCTTTTTACCCTTTTGTCCTCTTTAACCTTTTTGTTATAGGCATCAATAGCCTGGGTGTCCTTGTCTTTTTTCTCGTCTACCACCTTTCCGCTCCAAAGCACGTTATCAGCAATTATATAGCCTCCGGGGCGCACTTTGTCAAATACAAGGTCGTAATAAGCGCTATAGTTCAGTTTGTCGGCATCAATAAAAACCAAATCAAAGATTTCGTTAAGGCCGGGTATTATCTTACGGGCGTCACCGGTCAGCAGCTTAATTTTATCAGCCAGGCCGGCTTTCTCAAAATATTTTTCGGCCATCGTTTTCAATTCCTCGTTTACATCAATGGTATAAAGCAGCCCTGTGCTGCTTAACCCTTTGGCCATACAAATGGCAGAATACCCTGTAAAGGTGCCTATTTCCAATATGCGGTCAGGCTGTATCATGCCGCTGATAAATTCAAGGAAGACACCCTGCAAATGGCCGCTCAGCATCTGTGGCATTTGCACCTTCAGGAAGGTTTCGCGGCTTAGTTCACGTAAAACGGAATCTTCGGTAGCGGAGTGGTCCTGGATATATTTTTCCAGCAGGTCGGGTAGGTGCATTGCTTTTGTTTATAGGGTGCCCCTCTTTTTCATCTCGTCCAGTATAATCTTGAACCAAAACGAATACTCTTCGGGCTTTTCATTTATCTCGCCCAGCACATCCTCAGTTTTCATCCACCGTACTGCGGCAATCTCGTTTTTATTAAACTCAAAAGCTTCATTGTAGGTGCCGGTAAAAACGGTATCGTACTCCCATTCGGTAAGCCCGCTTTTGGCATCATGCGCCTTATAAATAAAATGGAACTGTTCCTTTAGCGGTGTGCGAAAGCCCAACTCTTCAAATAAACGGCGCTCTGCCGCAGCTTTAAAGCTTTCGTTTTTACGGGGGTGGCTGCAACAGGTGTTGCTCCAAATGCCGGCCCAGTGGTATTTTGTGAAGGCCCGTTGTTGCACCAGCATTTCGCCCATGTCGTTAAAAACAATAACGCTGATGGCGCGATGAAGCAATCCTTTAGTGTGGGCCTCCAGTTTGCCCATGTAGCCCAACACTTCGTTGTGCTCATCTACCAGCACCACCATCTCTTCTTTATTCAAATCTTCCATTTCTATACTTTTCTACTTCTGTTCTTCTTCTTTAAACCAGCCCGAGTACATTACATAATTATTGCTGATACGCTCAATCAGGTTTTTAAAATTCTCTACATCCACCGCCTTAACACGCTTGGCGGGTACCCCGGCATAAATGCTACCGGGCTCTACAATGGTGTTTTCTAAAACTATGGCACCGGCCGCTATAATTGAGTTTTCGCCAATTACCGCATGGTCCATAACAATGGCGCCCATGCCGATTAAAACATTGTCCTTAACAGTGCAGCCATGCACAATAGCACGATGGCCAATGGAAACGTTATTACCGATTGTGGTAGGCGCCTTTTGATAAGTGCAATGTATAATGGCGCCATCCTGCACATTTACTTTGTTGCCCATTTTAATGTAGTGCACATCGCCGCGCACTACGGCATTGAACCAAATGCTGCAATCATCGCCGGTAGTTACTTCGCCAACTACGGTACAGTTTTCGGCCAGGTAGCAGTTGTTGCCAAAACTGGGGCTGATGCCTTTAACAGGAAGAATTAATGCCATTGCACTGCAAGAATAAGGCATTTGGCTTTAAGGGCGAATTGCCCCTTCACATAAATAAAAACGCCCTCCGTTTACGGAGGGCGTTTTTGAATCAGCAATCTGATTTTATCTTATCAGTGTTGCGCTACCTTTCTCGGTTGCGTGTACACCGTTAATGTAGGTAACATTAAAGCTCCAGATGTAAGTTCCTACAGGCTGGGCCTTGCCACGGAAAATGCCATCCCAACCGTCGCCGGGCAGCATGTTTTCATTTTCGTAAACCAACTCGCCCCAGCGGTTGTAAACGCGCATTTCCAGTTTTTGAACGTTGCGCATAATAGCAACCAACCGGTCGTTAACGTTATCGCCATTTGGTGAGAAGGCTGTAGGTATTAATACTACAAACTTATCAGGGCGGCAGCTTTCAGGATCAACAATAGGATCGTCAAGGAAAGTTTGGCCACTGGCCTGGCAACCGTTGGCATCGGTTACGGTTACGGAGTAAAAGCCACGCTTAAGTTTTTCTACAAAAGCGGCAGTGTCGGTTGGCGAGGTACTCCAGGCATAAGTGAGCGGAGCTACACCACCATTGGTGCTTGCGGTAACTGCGCCTGATGAATCGCCCTGGCAGCCGGGGTTAATGCCAATTACGTTAACGGTAAATGGTTCAGGCGAGTTTACGCCGGTAGTTTCAGTGGCCGTACAGTTGTTAGCATCAGTTACGGTAACAGTAAATGAGCCCGAAGTAACCTGCGGATTTTGCTGTGTTGAAGTGTAGCCGTTAGGGCCGCTCCAGCTATAGCCGTAAGGGCCAACGCCACCAGCTACGGTAGTGTTTATTGAGCCATTGCCTGAATCGGCACAAAGTGGCTCAAACGGAACAAGGGTGATATCCAGTGCAGCCGGAGAATTAATGGTACCGGTCATAATGGTATCGCAACCGTTAACGTCTTCAATAACTACACTAAACGGCCCGGCATCTAAACCGGTAACGCTGTTGGTGGTAGCAAAGTTGCTCCAGAAATAAGTATATGGAGACGTTTCTCCGTTAACAGTAACAGCGGCAGTTCCGTCAGTAGCGCCGTAGCACAACAGGTCGGTAGTGTTTATTGAAATGTTATAGGGCTGAGGCTCTGTAAGCGTAGCGGTATTGGTAACTGTGCAACCATTGGCATCAGTAACTGTAACGCTGTGGGTTGCTGCCACAACATTGTTAAGGTTTTGGGTGGTTGCGTTGGTTGGTGCGCTCCACTGGTAGCTGTATGGTTGAACACCGCCATTTACGTTAATGTTTACAATACCATCGCTACCCGCATTGCAACGGGGGTTGAAGGTGTATGAAACAGAAGAGGTCAACAGGGTTGGCTCAGTAATAGTGTAGCTGTTACCTGCGGTGCAACCAATATTATCCGTTACGGTAATGGTGTAGCTGCCGGGCCCAAGGTTAGGGTTGTCTTCGGTGTTTACGCTGTTACTCCAGGCAAAAGTGTACGGGGTTTGGCCGCCGGTAGAGGTTAAAAATACACCGCCGTTAGCTGCACCAAAGCACTGCACATTTTTTAAACTATCAAGATTAATAACGATAGTGGTTGTGTTAGGCACTGCTGTGTTGGCAGTAACGGTGCAACTGTTAAGGTCGGTAACGGTTACAATGTAATTGCCTGCGCATAAGTAAGTGGCGTTTTGCAATTGCTGCGGAGGAAGTGAGTTCCATGCATAGGCATATGGTGGAGTACCGCCTTGCGCGTTAACTGTAGCTGAACCATCGCAAGCGCCGCCGCAGGTTACCGGCGTGCCGGTAGCAGAGGCGGTAAGTTGGGTAGGCACATTAATAACTACTGATGCAGTAGCCTGGCAGCCTTTAGAATCAGTAACCGTAACGCTGTAGGTACCCCCGGCTAAGCCTGAGGCTGAATTAACGTTGCCGATGTTGGCAGGGTTCCATGCATAGGTATATGGTGGCAAACCGCCTTGTACGTTAACGGTAATTTGACCGTTGCTGCCACCAAAGCAGCTAACATCCTGTTTAACCATGGTAGCGCTAAACACAAAGTTAGGGTTGTCTGATACGGTAAGGGTAAATGTCCCCTGGTCAGCAGCAGTTTTGCCGTCTACAACAAGGTAGTAGTCGCCGGCCTGGCAAATAGAGTAAGCTAATGTTGATTGAGTGCCGCAGCCGTCGTCATTCGCAGTATCCGGGGTTGCCGCTCCGCAGGCGCTGTATAAATAAAGGTAGCTATCGAACTGTGCGCCCTGCACGCCGCAGAGAGATGCGGTAATACCAATAGGGCCGTTAGCGTGGAATTTGTACCAAACATCATTACCCGGGCTGGCAGCATGGCTGTTAGAGTAGCACAGGGTGCTGTTGAAGTGGGTTAAGGTGCCACCGGTGTTAATGGTGCCCATATCAATGGCCGTAGCACAGCTGGTTCCGTCAGTATATCTCCAATACGTTTCCATTATCGGGCGCCAGTCGGTACCGCAGTTGCCTTGTACGGCAGGGTGGGTGTACCACTCGCAAGGGTTGCCAATTCTGTATGGCTCCTGTGTTTTAAAAGGGTTGCCGTTACAGTCTTTATCGTCTTCTTCCGTAACGCCTATACAGTTACCGAAAATTACAACACCGCAGCACTGCGGACCGTTGTTTGTGCACTGCGATCCGTTTGAACAAAATCCCAATAATGCGTCAGCCGGGTTGTCATCCTCCCATGCTTCTACACGGATGTCGTAAAACTGCGGAACGGTGGCTGTCGGGTAGGTATAGTTGAACAATAAATCGTTTACGGGTATAACCACGGGTGGGTCAATAGAGTTAGTATGGCAGGTTCCGCCTAACCAGCCTTGCCCGTCAAGGTCCGCATTGTCGCGCACCCATACTTTAAAATTGGGTTCATCAGGCTCAAAGCCCACGCCAAAAGCGCCCTGGTCGGTAGGGCCAAAGCCTACGTCCATATCCTTCAGTCTTATTTGAAGTTGAATGGGGCCATCGGTAAAAGTTTGGGAAAAAGCCTGGCTTGCGCACAAAATCAGGGTTAATACAACAACTAGTCTGTTGTAAGCATGTTTCATGTATACAGTAGTTTTGGGTTTGTAAATATAGGCTTTTTCAACACTTATTTTCAGACGCAAATTTGTTTAAGAAAGTTGTTTTTAGTTGCGGTTTAGTTTTTAATATTTCAAAACTATTGCCTAACATTATACCCTACTTGTTTTTCAGCAAAGATTAATAAGGCCAAACCTAAACCACCTCATGAAAAAGTTTTACTTTTTACTTCTTTCCTGTTGTGCCTACTTCCTCACTTATGCACAGATTGTTCCTAACGGGCAGCTTGACAACGTGCAGGAGTTTGCCACAAAAATGACTGTACCGTTTGTAATGCCCGACGGTGTTAAATTGTTTACGGATGTTTACCTGCCTCGTGTTCGCGATTCGCTAAGAGTATCGCTGGGAACACTGGACCTTGGTTTTACCCAGGTACAGACGGACACCCTTACGTTCATTCCGCTTGGGGCGCAAATTATTTTTTACGATTCCATTAACGGCCAGCCCAACCCTGACCCTTACCAACTGCCAACTATCTTTACCCGTACCCCGTACGATAAAGGCGACTTTGATGAACTGGGCGGCGTGCTTCCTATTTTGGGTTACAACTATATGCTGCAGGATATGCGCGGCCGTTACTCTTCAGAGGGTGTTTACTTCCCTATGTATTCTGATAGCTGGAACAAGAACGCTTATCACCCGGGTATTGGCCACGTGTTGGACTATCTTCCTTCCGCCGACCCTAAGCACTCTAACAAACATGAAGACGGCTATAACTCAGTAAAAATTATTCAGGACCTTACCATACCTCACCTTTACGACAGCCTGCCGCACACCAACGAGCGTGTTTGTAACGGAACCATTGGTATGTTTGGCGCATCTGCCTTGGGCAATACCCAGCTTCAGCTGGCCCTGGCGCACCGCGTACCTGATTCGTTGCCAAAATTAAAATCGCTAATGCCGGTTGTTGCAACTACCGAGCACTACATTTCTACCGGCTACAATAACGGTGTGTTCCGCGATAGAATTGTTACCGGTTGGTTGAAAGGGCAGATTTTTAGCGGAACTGATGATGACCTGATACCTGTGGACTTAGACAGACAAAACTCAATTCACTCCAGTTTTGATTATGACCTGCCTAAAACTATTACACTTAACGGCAAAACGCGCGATTACTATCAAAACAAATTTGAAGCAGCCAACCTGTCAATCGATCACTTTACTGCCGTGCGTTATTATCGCTTGGATGGTACGCTTAGTGAGGCTGGTTTCTATCCGAACTCTGTAGGCCGCCCGGATATGGACGGCAGTGTTGCCCCGGTTAACCAGTACGGCGAGGCCGTTGACCCTGTAACGCAAACACCGCTACCGGACCTTAACTACAGCCGTTACACTAACTGCGATTTACCCGTATTGCACATTACCGGCTGGTGGGATATTTTTACCGAAGGACAGATCAACAACCTGAACTACACCCAACAGGCAATTGCAGGTAGCCCTAACAAAAACATGCAGAAAATGGTGATTGGCCCATGGGCTCACCAAACCATTGCATCACGCGAAAGCGGCGACCGTATTTACCCAAAAAACGTAACCGACCTTACCAAATTCGACCTTTCAGAGTTTGACATCAACAACGTGCCTATTGCCGATATTGTTAAGTCTGATTTGGTTACATGGTTCCGCTATACCTTAAACCGCGACCAAGGCAACTATGTTGGCGAGCCTAAGTTCATCATCCGCGAAAGCCACAACTGGCAGCGTTTAGGTGACGGTGGTGTGCTGGGTAATATTGATGTGCGCGTTCCTTCAAAAGACTTCATCGTATCGTTCGTAGACATGATTAACTTCCTGGGTGGCAAATCGGGCTTACCGGGCATTAAGATTGAAGTGAAAAACGATATTGTAGGCCAGTTGGAAACCAGCATAGACGTACCAAATCTTGGACCTGTGTTACCACAATTCGGCGGGCCGCCATTAGATAACATACCGGTGCCGGATTTCTATAATGATGTTCCCACCTATCGTTTCTATGTTCCAGGCCCTGATTCTGCAGCCGATGCAGCAGCAGGTTACCCTGATAACTACAAAGTAGGTAACTTCTGGTTCTCGTCTTCCAAGTTTCCTCCTGATGAGCACATCCAATGGCAAAAGTTGTTCCTGCACCAGGATGGTTCAGCAAACTTTACCGCTCCTACTCAGGACGAGGGCTTTAAAATGTATGTTAGCGATCCTGACGATCCTATTCTTACTGTTGGTGGCAGCAACATGATTGTTCGCTCACCGGATGGCTCAAGAAACTCTCAAAGCCAGATGGAACTGACCGACCCAACCAACGCACCATTTACTATGGACCGTGAAGGTGTTATTCAGTTCAATACCGAGGCTTTTGTAGACTCATTTACTACAGTAGGTATGCCGGTTTGCACCGTGTATGCCAAAACCAACCCCGGTGGTGTTGCAAGCGGCCCAACTGATTGCGATTGGGATGTACGTATTTGCGACGTATGGCCCGATGGAAGGGTGTATTTTGTTCAGGAAGGTATTGTAAATGCCCGTGGCCGCGATTGGGCACGTGCGCTGGTAGATTCTATGGGTTATGCCGGAAGCGCTACCTATGTAAACGGTGTGGAAGACCCAAGCGATAAGTCAATACCATATACCAATATCGAAATTGGCCAGATATACGAGTACGTGTTTAAGATGATGCCTATCGGTTACACTTTTGCGCCGGGCCACAAAATCCGCGTATTGATTAACTCATCTAATTACACCCGTTACCAGGCTAACCCGCAATTACCGTTAAATGATGGCGAGTTTTTTCGTCGTAAGCCGGGCGATGGCCAGAGCTATATCTACCAAGGCCAGGAAATGTTCCCTCGTGTTGCGGTACAGCGCGTGCATTTCTCTCCTGATAATCCAACAAGCATCAACTTCCCGGTTTGGAACCAGGACTACCACTATAATGCGGTAACGCCTATAACCCAACCTACCTTTGATGCTACGGTGTTCCCTAATCCTGCTTCTGAAAAAGTGCAGATTTTGGTAAATATGCCGGGCGAACATGAAGTAACCATCACGGATATTACCGGTCGACTGATAACCACCGGCCGTTTTGATGACAATATTATTTACGACCTGAGCGGCTTTGGCAAGGGCATTTACTTTGCTACCATCACTGATGTAAAAGACACCAACAAAAAGGTAACCCGTAAGTTTATCGTTCAATAAAACCCGGATTAAGACAATAAGAGAAGCCTCCGTTAAGGAGGCTTTTCTGTTTATATTCGCGGCTAAATCGGAAACAATGTTAAACATCGTATTGTTTGGCCCTCCGGGTAGTGGTAAAGGCACACAGGCGGCTAAACTGGTAGAAAAGTACAAGTTAGTGCATCTGTCGACAGGAGACATCTTTAGGGCGAATATCAAAGGCGGAACCGAACTGGGCACGCTGGCAAAAAGCTATATTGATAAAGGCATGTTGGTGCCCGATGAAGTTACTATTGGCATGTTGGAAAGCGAAGCAGATAAACACCCCAATGCAATGGGTTTTATTTTCGATGGTTTTCCGAGAACAATACAACAAGCGGAAGCGCTTGATAAATATTTAGCCGGGCGCAATACTTCCATCAGCATGATGCTATCCCTTGAAGTGGATGAAGAGGAATTACGCAAGCGCCTTCTTTTACGTGGTAAAGATTCAGGCCGCGCGGATGACCAGGACCCGGAAGTAATTCAAAACCGCATAAACGTATACCACCGTGATACCGCCCCGGCAAAGGAATATTATACCGGCCAGGGGAAATTTCAGGGGATTAACGGCGTAGGTGCAATAGAAGATATTTTTCAATCGCTTTGTGCCGCAATTGACAAAAGCTCGAAGGTAGTAGGCTAAACAGTTTTATCCCTTTTCAATAAAGAAAAGGACAGGAGGATTAATGGCAGCGCAGAACTTTATTGATTACGTTAAGATTTTCGTTAAGAGTGGAAAAGGCGGGGCAGGCGCTTCCAGTTTCCGCAGAGAGAAGTATATACCTAAGGGTGGCCCCGATGGTGGCGATGGCGGAAGAGGGGGACATATAATTTTAAAAGGTAATGCACAGTTATGGACGCTTCTGCACCTGAAGTATCAAAAACACATATCGGCTGAAGATGGCGCCAGGGGACAAGGCGCTTTAAGCAGTGGCAAAGACGGCGAGGACGTGATTATAGAAGTGCCGCTGGGCACTGTAGCGCGCGACTTTGAAACCGGAGAGGTGGACATTGAGATAACAGAAGATGGCCAGGAGTATATATGGCTGGAGGGTGGCAAAGGTGGCAGAGGAAACAATCACTTTAAAACCTCTACTAACCAGGCGCCTACCTATGCGCAGCCCGGCATACCAAGCAAAGAGGCCTGGAAGGTGCTGGAGTTAAAATTGTTGGCAGATGTGGGTCTTGTAGGTTTTCCCAATGCAGGGAAAAGTACGCTTATCTCTGCCCTTTCCAACGCTAAACCCGAGATAGCAGACTATCCTTTTACCACACTTGTGCCAAACCTGGGCATGGTAAACTACCGCGATAAGCGCTCGTTTGTTATGGCAGATATACCGGGCATTATTGAAGGCGCTGCCGAAGGCAAAGGCCTTGGCCTTCGTTTTTTACGCCACATTGAGCGTAATGCAGTGTTGCTGTTTATGGTGCCTATAGATGCTGAAGATATAGTGGGCCAATACAAAATTTTGTTGGGTGAGCTGGAGAAGTACAATCCCGAATTGCTTACTAAAGATGCTGTGCTGGCGATAAGCAAGTGCGATTTGGTGGATAGCGAGCTCCGGAAAATGATTGAGAAAGATTTAAAGCAGCAGCTTAAAAAAGAGAAAATCTCATTGTCGCCTGTTTTTATTTCGGCTGCTACAACCTTTGGATTGGAGAAATTGAAAGATGAAATAATGAAGGTGTTGGATAAGCCTAAAGAATAAGGCTATTACTTGCACCCGTCAAAATCCTGCCTTGTCAAAATCACATCACAATCCTGAAAACTGGATACTCTTAACGCTCCTTACGCTTATTTGGGGTAGCTCCTACATACTTATAAAAAAGGGGCTTATTGCATTTACGCCGCTTGAGTTGGCGAGTCTGCGGATTTCGATCTCCTGCTTGGTATCGCTGCCATTTGCTGTTAAGGCCTTTTTAACCGTACCCCGCAATAAGTACTTTACTATTTTACAGGTAGGCGTTTTCGGCAGCGGTGCGCCGGCTATTTTGTTTTCGATTGCAATGACCAAGAGCGATAGCGGATTAAACGGAATACTAAATTCTCTGTCTCCCCTGTGGACCCTTGTTGTAGGCTACTACATTTTCAAAATCAACATTAGCGCACAAAAGGTATGGGGCGTGATAATCGGTTTTGCGGGGGCCCTGGTTCTGGTGCTGGGCAAAAAGGGCGGTGGTATCAAGGTGGATACGCTTTACAGTATACTGCCGGTAATAGCCACCTTTTGCTATGGCATGAGTTCCAATATCACCAAACAAAAACTGCAAGACCAAAACCCTGTTTACTCCACCAGTCTGGCCATGTTAATGGTGGGCATACCGGCTTTAATCGGGCTTGGCCTCTCTGACGCTCCGCACAAAATTATAAGCGGCCAGGCCTGGGTTTCGCTGGCAAGCGTATCTTTCCTCGCCATTTTCGGAACCCTGATAGCATGGATATTGTTTTACCGCCTGGTGCAGCGCACCGATGCGTTGTTTGCTGCCAGTGTAACCTACCTTATTCCCGTTGTGGCGCTCTATTGGGGCTATCGCGATGGGGAACAACTCACGATTATACAAATTGCAGGAATGCTGCTCATTTTATTGGGGGTATATTTTACTACTGCAAACAAGGCGATTGCAGCAGGTAAGCGTAATTAAAAAAGGATGTTGAACGAAATAAGACTAACACAATTCTCTCATGGCAGTGGTTGCGGATGTAAAATTGCACCCGCCGTTTTAGACGAAATTTTAAAAGACAGCGGTGCTTCTGCTCCGCACAATGCATTGTTGCTGGTTGGCAATGAAACAAAAGACGATGCGGCTGTTTATGATTTGGGCAATGGCACTGCACTGATAAGCACCGTAGATTTTTTTATGCCGATTGTGGATGATGCTTTTCAGTACGGGCAAATAGCAGCTGCAAATGCACTAAGCGATGTATATGCCATGGGCGGCAAGCCTTTTTTGGCCATAGCTGTGTTAGGCTGGCCTACGGAGAAAATACCGGCACATATTGCCCGCGAAGTTATAAGAGGCGCAAAAGAGAAGTGTGCCGAAGCAGGCGTTAATCTGGCAGGCGGACACACTATAGATTCTCCGGAGCCTTTTTTTGGATTATCAGTTAATGGCATGGTTGCCATTCAAAACCTGAAACGCAACGCTACGGCGCAGGTGGGCGACCTACTTTACATTACAAAGCCCATAGGCACCGGCGTGTTGAGCACTGCTTTAAAACGCTCATTGATTGCTGAAGGTGAGATGCAGGAGGCCATTAAACAGATGAGCACACTAAATGTTGCCGGAGCAGAACTGGGTAAACATGAGTTTGTGCATGCCTTAACTGATGTAACAGGCTTTGGGCTAATAGGGCACTTAATTGAGATGTGCGAAGGCACCGACTTATCTGCAGAAATAGAGTACGCCAAAGTGCCTTTAATGCAAGGCGTAAAAGATTTAACGGCCAAATTCGTTTATGCTGATAACACCATGCGCAACTGGAAAAGTTACGAGAGCAAGGTGCAAGGCATAGGCAGCGAATCTCTGCTTACGCTTTGCGACCCCCAAACCAGCGGTGGCCTGATGGTTGCCGTAGCCGGTGATAAAAAGGATGCGTTTGAGGATTTGTGCAGACAAAGGGGTGTCAATGCAATTCTATTTGGAAAAATGCAGAGTAAAGGAACTAAAGCAATAAATATTGTATGAGTAAAAAAGTGGTTTTAATAACGGGCGCAACAGCAGGCATTGGTTTGGAAACAGCACTGGAGCTGGCAAGGCGCGGCTTTACCGTAAATTTTATTGCAAGAGACAAAGGCAAGGCCGAAGAAACAAAGCGGTTGTTGGCAGAAGCAGGCTCTAAGGACAGCCAGTATTTTATAGCTGATTTTTCTTCTCAAAAATCGATACGCGCTGTGGCGCAGCAGATAATGCAGGCAATACCGGTTATTGATGTGCTTATTAATAATGCCGGCGGCGTTAATTCAGAGTTTGAACTAACGGAAGACGGGCTGGAGAAAACAATTGCCACCAACCACTTCGCTTATTTTCTGCTTACCAATTTATTGTTGGGGCAGATTAAAAAATCGGACTATGCCCGCATCATTAATGTAGCATCCGGCTCGCACTACCAGGGCAAAATCAACTTTGAATCTTTCACCCAAAACAAGGGTTACTTTATAATGACGGCCTATGGGCAAAGCAAATTGGCCAATGTGCTTTTTACCAATGAACTGGCCCGCCGCCTGGCAGGCACACACGTAACTGTGAACAGCTTACACCCCGGCATGGTGGTTACTAAAATCGGCGATAAAAACACCACGGGCTTTGCCTCGTTTATGTGGAACCTTGCCACTAAAATAGGGGGCATAAAAGTGCAGAAGGGCGCAGAAACTTCCGTGTTTTTAGCCACTTCTGACAAGGTGAAAGGCGTTAGCGGTAAGTATTTTGATAAGAGCCGCGAAAAGAAACCATCTAAGCTGGCGCTGGATGAAAACCTGCAAAAGCAACTGTGGGAGGTTAGCGAAAAGCTGTGTCCGATTAACGTGTAATTACTCACTGTAATAAAATCTGCATATTAGCCTTTAGGCAATTGCGGTTATAAATGATTCTTGTAGGCTTTCTTCTCGGCTTTTTGGGTTACCTGCCTTTGGGTAATATAAACCTTGCCGTAGTACAGGTTGCTGTTTCTGAAACGCGCCGTACACTGTGGTCGTTTATCTTGTTTGTAGCCTTTATGGAGTTTGTATACTGCTTTGGCTGCATGCTTGGCATGAACTACCTGGTAGAGCAAAAAGACCTGATGATAATTTTAAAATGGGTGTCGGTGGCGCTGTTTATTGGCCTTGGCCTGCTTACCTTTTTTCAGCGGCAGAGCGAAAAGAAAGGCAGCGTACCACCCGGAATGGCCAAGGGGGTTTTTGTGGCCATATTTAACCCCTTACAACTTCCCTTTTGGCTGATATGGGGCATGCTGGTGCTAAAGAATAAATGGGTAGCTAACGAAACACTTTCCATAGCCATGTTTAGCCTGTTGTGTTCTTTCGGCACTATTGCCGTATTGTGGATGTATGCAGAAGGAGGGAAGAAGCTGGTGGAAAAATTAAAGCTGAACCAAACGGTAATCAACCGCTCAATAGGACTGTTCCTTATCGCCCTGGCTGTTTACCAGGCGCTAAGCATCGTCTATTTTTCTTCTTGATTGGCAGCTGCTGCCTGATTTTCTTTTTCGGCATTTCGGGCGTCCATTACTTCTCTGAATTTTCGCTGGCCCCTTACATTGTTCCAGATAAGAATACAGAACAGACCACAAAACAACGGGAAGTAAACATGGTTGTCAAACACGCCTAAGCGCACAAAATTTACAATAGCCACAACAAATGAAACTACTGCGGCAACAAGCCAGGCTTTTTCTAAATACTTGAGAAAGGAATTCATAAAACAAAGGTAAGGCATTCGTGCTTATTGCCCCAAATAAAAAGCCCCTCACCTAAATGGCTATCGAATGGTTAGTTCGCTCAACACCTTATAACGTCGAACGCCTTGTCAATATTCTTTACTGTATTTCGCTGGTTTTAACCTTAATTTTTCCGGTAATGTTCTTTATCACATAGTCGGAAAAGTTTTCGTTGGCAGTCATGCCGTTGCCGTAAATGATTTCATCGGCAGTGGTTATTTTAACGAAAGTGTTGGAGTAAATTATCTTGCGGTCTTCATCCCAAATCAATTCATCAGTGTTAAGCTTTTCGCCCTTAACATTAACCACCACTACGCTATCGCGGGCGGTCATCTCTTTGCTGTTTTCAACTGCCGTTGCATAGCGGGCAGTTAAAGTGCTTTCTGTTTTTCCGTCAGCTGCAAAAAAATCAATGCGTATGCCATCTGTAAACTCCAGGTAGGGCTTTGCGGTGTTATGGCGTGTAACATGTTTGCCCTGCGCCTTTATACGCACAACCCCTTTGTCAGAATAGTTGATAACCACATTGTCGCCGCTTTCAATGTTTACATTGGCGCGCGAGGTAACCAGTTTGGCTTCCTCCAGGCTGTTATTGCAAGCGCTTAGGGCCAGCAAACACAATAAGCCTGCCAGCAAGCCGGTGCGGAATAAAGTTGTGTTGCGGAATGGTGATTTAGGAATCACACCTGCGTATTAGTGGCAGAAAAATTAATCGAATTTACGCTTAACAAACCAGTCGTAGTCGTTAAGCACAAAGCCAAAGGTAACGCGGTAATAGTTTTCGCGTATGGCAGCCGCATCGGGCGCTACCCTGCTACCGAAATTACCCGTAAGGTTTAATGAGCCCCTGAAAAACTTAGTTGCCTTAAGCGGGAAGCCCAGGCCTAACGTGGCTCCGGCATCGCTCAGGTTTTTGCCATTGTAAAGCACTTCGCTTTTGCCGTAATAGCCGCCTAAGCGATATTGCACACGTGCAAGGTAATTGCGCAAGTCATCAAACTTTGGCGTTATCTGCGCGCCGAAACTTAAGCGCCAGGTGTCGCCTAATTTATCGCTGCTGATGGGGGAGGTGAAACTGCTCCAGTTAGCATAACGGAAGTCAACACCGGCCAACCAAAATAACTCGTTACCAAACATTACGCCCGCACCAACATTCATAGGCAATGTTACACTGGTTTTAACGCCGGCGCTAATCTGCGGCGTATCAATGGCAATAAGGCCTGCGCTTGATGAAACCACAAAACGCTCCCAACGGCTTGTAACGTTAGTGCGCATTTTAACGCCGCCTGAACCGTAAGCCCCGATGTTGATGAAAATGTCTCCACGAGGGTCAAGTGAATCGGAGTTGTGATAAATGCGGTACTGGTACTGCACGCCCACATTGTAATTAAAGCTGCTTACACCCATATTGGTTACGTTGCGGGTGTTGAAGGACAAAGCCGTATCGGGGAAAGAGATAGATTTTTCGTAATCAATTTTACCGAATAGATAGGCCAGGTTTAAGCCAATAGAGAATCCACGGATTTTGTAGGCGCCGCCCAGGTATGCCTGGTAGAGAGAGCCCCGGCCGGCCTGTGCAAGACGGTAGTTGCCTGTAACGGAGTCAGTAACATCCTGCACAAAAGTGTAATTGCTATTGCTGTAAGGCACTAAACCAATGCTTAAGCCCCATTTTTCAGGACGGGGAGAAAAAGCCAGTGCAAGGTGATTGATATTGCCTGTAAATGCCCGGTAGGTAGAGTCGCCGGCAATAATGTTGGAGCCATCAAGATTAACGCCCAACTCAATAGCAGTGCGGTTGATGCTGGCGTAAGAAGCAGGGTTGGCAAAGTTTATATACATGTACGAGCTGTAAGGCGCTGCAACCTCGCCCATGCCCTTGTTGGCTGAAATAGTGTTAGGCCTTAAATACCCCAGGCCAAAACGGGAATAAGGAGATGCAGATTGTGCCCGGCTGTATTGCGTAGTGCAAACCGAAACAAGCGCAAACAGCGCTATGGCAAATAATTTATCGATAAGAGTTTTGCTGTTTTTCTTTATGGGGAACAACCTTAGCTATTAAAATTCAGAATTTCGTTTAGGCCCTCTAACACCAGATAAGGGCGGGCAAATATCTCACTTTTGATGAGAGTGGCAAATAAAGCGGCGTCTCCGCCCGTAGTTACCACTTTCAGCCTGCCTAAACGGGCTTCGTATTCTTTTATTATACCGTCAGCCTCATGTTTTATGCCGTGCATCACTCCACTTAAGATAGATCCTGCCGTATCCGTGCCCGTTAACTCATAATTGGTGTATTGCATGGGGTCTACCAGTGGCAGTTTAGCGGTATAGCTGTTTAAAGCCCTAAAGCGCATCATCATGCCAGGCGAAATGGCGCCGCCCAAATAGTGCCTATCGGTAGTAACAACATCGTAGGTAATACAGGTGCCGAAATCAATTTTCAGCACGTTTTCACCCGCAAAGCCCATTGCAGCCGCTACGCTTCCGGCTATGCGGTCTGCGCCCAGGGTTTCGGGGGTTTTATACATAATTTTAACAGGAAGGGCCAGTTGAGTAGAAAGTATGAGGGGGTTGATTTTCCTGTGTTGCAGCGCTAACTCAACCTCGCTGTTTTTGCCCGTTTGGGAAAGGATAGCTTTCCTGATTTTAAATTTATCCAACACTGCCGGCAGGCCTTGGGCGCCCACAAACACCTCCTGCAGCTCCTTTTTATCAAACAGGGCAAACTTGGTATTGGTGTTTCCTATATCTATGGCCAGGTTCATTTGTCTAACACTCGTTTGCCATCAATATATTTTACAATAAAGCTGCTTTTGTAACGGGGTAGTATTTGCGCTTTCCAATAGTCTTCGCAGGTTTTATAATCCTTGTAACGCCCCAGCAGGTATTTATAGAGGCTGTCTTCTTCATAAACCTCATACCCTTTTAAGTGGGTATAGTAATTGGTGTCAAGCGGAATATATTTTTTGAGTGCGTAAAACTGAATCCTGAAAAAGGTGTCAGTAACAAGCCGCATGTTTTTGTCCTCCAGCTTTTTTATTTCCTCTCCTAGCTCCAACTTGTTATTGTTGGTAATGGCCCCTGAGCCTTTTGTAGAGGCTATAGCATCAGGCCCCGTTTTTGTTTCAGTGGTTTCAATTGCCTTAGCCTTTTTAGGTTGCCCTGCATAGGTTTGTTCGGCTAATTCGTATTTGTTGCCTTCTGTATGGTAGTTGGTGTTCGCCGCTTTGTTTTTCTTCTCTTCTTCCTCCGCTAGTTGTTGCGCTTTTTTCTTGCGCGCCTCTTCCTCTTCTGCAGCGGTCAGTGCTTTCTTTTTATTGGTGGGGTCATCCTCCACGTTGGAAGCGGTTTTCTTACTATTTGCACCATCATCTTCTGCCAATGTGGTTGTTGTCTTCCCTTTAGCCGGCTCTTCCGTGGTAACAGCAGTAGCTTTTGGCGCTTTGCTTTCTACAGGGGTTTCAGTTGCAGGAGTTTTTGATGCTGTTGCGTTGTTGGCGGCGGCAGGTTTTTGGCCTCCTTCTTTAGGTGCCACCGCAACAGGAACCTCCTGTTGCGTTTTTGCTGCTTCTTTTGCTTCTGCTTTTGTGTTAGCCCCTTCTATAGGCTGCGACTCTGCGGTTGGAGCTTTATTCTCATTGGTGTTAGTTGTAGCTGTAATTGTTCCTCCGGTACTGGTACTAGCCGGCGCGGAAGTGATAGCAGGGGAACTTGACTGTGCGTTACCGGCAGTGGTGCTTATTGTGCCATTCCCCAGCTTGCTAGCCGTAGTAGGACCAGCGGTAGACTTCTCGGCACTAACAAACGTTTGTTCTGCCTTGCTTCGCTCCTTATCAAAGGCAGTTGTATTGCCGGCAGTGGTGGTTTTTATTGGTATGGTATTGCTTTTTTCCGAAGGCTTAACATCATCATAAATAGTAGCAAGGGATGGCGGGTTGTTGGACCCCGATACAGCCACAGGCAAGGCCGGCGCTTCGCTTGGAGTTATATTTTCCTTACGGGTTTGGTTGTATTTGTTGTTAAGGGCGGCATTGGTAAGGTCAATGGTTTCCATCACATTGTTGCAAACCATTTCCGTCATGTTGTACTGTATCTCATCGGCGGTGCTACCTAACAGCTTGCGCACTTCGTAAGCGCCATTTATTACGCGGCGTTTTTCGATGTAAGGCAGGTTGGTGAGTATATCGCCATTTTCAACTGCTGAGCAGGCCAGGGAGTAAACCGAAATTTTACCGGAAACGGAGTTGGTATCATAGTAGGTGTATACCGGTATTACCCCCCAGTCGCCAAGGTTTACATCTCCTGTATAGTTGTTCTTCTTCAACTCCACATCAATTACATAACCATTCCGGTTTTTAATTTCCTCGTTGCTGGCAATCAGGTTTCCGAGGGAATAAGCTACTATACCCTCTTTTTGCGTGCCGTTACTGTTGTAGGTCATGTAGTCCAGGCGCATAGGTATGTTAGGGTGAGTGCCCACTACCATGTTTGCCCCTTGCTGAAAGCAAAACTGCGCCAGCTCCATTTGGTCGTACGAGGGAATGGTTTGATTGTTGGCGCCCCAATCCAGGTATACAATGGTAAAATCAGGTTTATTGGCTCTTGCCATACGCATATCGCGCTCAATGGCATTACGGTCAATTTCATTTATCACAAAATCGCGAGATATAGAGGGGCGCTTACCTATGTTGCCATAGTTTAGTATGGCGATGCGGAAGCCCTTCTTGTTGATTATTAAAGGATAGTTGCCGGTGCGCTGAAAATTGTCAGCAAAGGAACCGGTATGGTACATACCAAAATCGTAAAGCATTTCGCGCGTGCGTTTCATGCTCACGCGGTCAACATTGGCGGTGTGCAGGTTGGCGTGCATTACGGCACCAATGCCTGAGTATTTAAGTGCAAGTGCAAATTCATCGGGCGAGGAATACATGTTTTTAATATCCCCACCGAAAGATGTTTTAAGATTGGCAATGGTTATATCGCCCAAGCCTAAAATGGGCTGTATGTACTTCAACTCATTTCTGAAGTTGTATTTGCCGGTAGTGTTGTCAAACGCGTAATCAATGTGCCGCTCGGTTTGGTAAACGTTACCGGCAATCATCAGGTGCAGGGTGCGGTTGGAGTCTACATTCTCCTGAAGGCGGTCTTCAGCTAGCTTGTTTTTTAGAAGCTTCTGTTTAAAGTGAATAAGCGGTTCGGCATTTTCCCCTTCATTTTGCGCAAATGCCGCAGCAAAGGCAAAAAGGAAAAATGCAAAAACCAATAAGTGTTTAAATCTGTTCATTCTTTATCTCAAAATTTCTTCGTTCTCGTAAATCCGCACCTCTTTACCGGCCTTTGCGGCCTCTTCCACCATGCGCTTGGCCAGCAGGTCAACCGGGGTGCCTCTGTACTTTTTCAGAGGGCCTGCAAATAGAAACGAAAATTTGTCGGCAACAAATTGTCCCACCGCTTCGCCCGGCCTTTTTTCTTTTCGGTCCCCCAATAAAATGGATGGCCTGAAAATGAGCAAACTGTTAAACTTCATTTCTTTTAAAGCCGCTTCTAACTCGCCTTTGGTGCGGCTGTAAAATATGGTTGACGATGCATCGGCCCCCAAAGACGAGACAAGGATGAATTTTTGCGCCCCATTCCATAAAGCAAACCGGGCTATATGAAGCGGATAGTCAAAATCTACTTTCTTAAAGGCCGCCTGGCTTCCGGCCTTTTTAATGGTGGTGCCTATACAGCAGTAAATATCATCAGCTTTAATGTCGTTTTTGTAGTCTTCCAGCTTATCGAAGTTAACAACCAACTGCTTTAGCTTAGGGTGGTTTAAGTTTAATGGCTTGCGAACGATAACCGCAACCGTTCTATAGGCTGCAGAACCAAGCAGTTCCTGTAAGCAATGTTCACCAACAAGTCCGCTTGCCCCTATTACAAGGGCTGTTTTATCACCAATAGCCATGGTTTCAAAAATAGAGAAAGCAGGCAGGCGCAGGGTTGCTCTAATTCACAACAAATCTAAAACTGACCTAAAAAGCTATACTTGCATTCCGGTGGAAGCTTTTAATATACTCATAATCATAGTAGCAGGCCTATTAGGTGGCTTTGTTAATGCGGTATCAGCGGCGGGATCCTTAATTACGTTGCCGGCCTTTATTTTTGCGGGGCTTAGCCCATCGGAGGCCAACGCAACAAACCGAGTGGCCATTTTGGCTCAAAATCTTTCTTCTGCTTCCGCATTCCGAACAAAAGGGATGCCACTTGAGCCTTATATGCTGTGGGCATCGTTAGCGGCAATGCCCGGCGCTATGCTGGGTGCCTGGTACTCCTTAAAAATACCCGACGAGTTGTTTACCAAAATATTGGCGGTGGTAATGGTGTTGTTCCTGGGCATAACCCTTTTCAACCCATTAAAAGGAAAGAAAGCGGGCAACGAAAGGCCGGATGCTAAAACGAAGGCCGCCGGGCTGGTTGCGTATTTCTTTATCGGCATTTATGGCGGGTTTATACAGGCGGGTACGGGTTTCTTTTTAATGGCTACCTCACTTTTGCTGCACCGTTTTGAGATTGTAAAAACCAACTACTATAAGGCAGTAGTAATGTTTATGTACACCCTGGCTGCGTTTGCGGTATTTGTATTTAAAGGCAATATTTTTTGGCTGCAGGGTTGTATTATGGGTGCAGCAATGGGCGTAGGCGCATTTTTTGGCAGCCGTTGGACCATTGTGGCGAGCGATGTGTGGATTAAGCGCGTAATAGCAGCGCTTATCATCTCAATGGCTATTTACCTCTGGTTTTTTAAGTAGTCGTTTCTTTCAACCCAAACCCACCAGCTAATTAACGGCAGCATAAAAACCACCAGCCAGCAAATGGCATTGTAGCGCTGCTCCTCAATTAGCGGAAATACTGCGCAACGCGCGTGAAAGAAGAAGGGATACAACGCGGCCACAGGAAAAATTATAGCCGGTTGTTTGGTTGGCCTTATGGCAATAAGCAAACAAGTGCCATAGGTAATAATATGGGTAATGTGTGAGAAAACAGACTCTTCGGAAACATGCGTAAACAGCCCGGCAACATGCACCAGCACGCAAATGCTTAAGAAAAGAGCGAATAGGGTTTTTAAGGTAAGGCGCAGTGCGTTCATAGGCTATTGTAACAAAAGGCTCCGGAATTGTTTTTCTGTGCCGTTAAACACATTGGCATCTACACGGCCATTTATTCCCATCAGGTCGGCTTTATCGCTATGTTGCCAGAAGTACCATTGGAGGCTATCTTCGGTAATCAACTCCTCGCGGTAATAATGCGCCACCCAAAACGGATAGTTTTTAAAATCATCAGCAAGGTAATCTTCTATAAAGTTAATGTTGGAATAAATGATGGGCCGCGCGCCGTATTTTACTTCCACTTCCAGCAAAAATTCCTTTAGGTTGGCTACAATTTCCTCCTTGCTTTTGCCGCGCGTTTCTTCCATATCTACCACAGGGGGCAAATCGCCTTGTTCCAATTTTACACTGGAAATAAAGTTGCGGGCCTGCAGCTTGGGGCTGCGGTCAGGCAAAAAATAATGATAGGCACCGCGAACAATGTGGTTGTCTTTGGCGTCTTCCCAATATTCATCAAACATGTCGTCCTCAATCAGCAATCCTTCGGTGGCTTTAATAAAAGCGAATTTGAAACGGATGGTGTCTCCCTCGGTATTTACGGCATATAGTTTTTTCCAATCCAGCACATCCTGGTAGTGCGAAATATCAATACCGTGCACTTCGTATGCCTGCGGAAAGTCGGTAGGTTTAAAGTTGGTTTTATAGTAACGGTGCGCTACATAGCGGTAAGCACGGCGCAGGTATTTTTTGTTTTGCCAGGCCACAAAGCATACTACCAGCACCAGCAAAGCGAATAAGCTGCGCTTTAGCCAAACGGGTAGTTTCAGCTTTGTTTTCTTTTTAGCCATGTTGTAGTACGGAGAAAAACAAATAACGGAAAAGGAACGCAAATAGTTGTGCGCAACTACGCTTCGGCAATTACTTTTAGTTCGATAGCTATGGCGGAAGGCAGTGAAACGACCTCTACTGTAGTGCGGCAGGGCTTATTGTCCTTAAAATACTCGGCATAAACGCGGTTATAGGTATGAAAGTCGCGTTTCATGTTTACTAAAAACACGGTAACATCTACAATTTTATCCCAACTGCTGCCAGCTTCTTCAAGCGCTGTTTTTACATTTTTAAAAACAGAATGCACCTGGGCTTCAAAATCAAATTCAAGATAATTGCCATGTTTATCCAGCTTAAGCCCGGGTATATTATCGCTGCCGGCTTCGCGCGGCCCCATGCCCGACACAAAAACAAGATTGCCAACTTTACGGGTCATTGGGTATAAACCCATTGGTTTAGGTAAGTTCTCGCTCATGGCGGTAAATGTAAACAGGGAAGCGGGAATTCAGTAATCCGGAAAACAAAGAAGGCATCGCTAACCTAATTAGGCGATTATTTTTTTGTTTTTTGAGTTTGAAGCCAATCGATGTAACCATTTAACATGCTAATGCATTGTTTGTGCATTGCAAACAACTCATTAAGCTTTTCTTGCGAAATATAATTTTCGTCAAAGGCAACGTACAAATGGTCTTTTACTTCTTCCAACGAGCCCCGTGCTTGTCGGCAGAACTGGATGTTTTCCTGATAATGATAACGGCCATAGCCTTCGGCAATATTTGCTGTCACCGATCTTGAGGCTCTTCTTAATTGGCTAACAAGTTGATACAATTCGTCTTTAGAAAACGTCTTAGTGAGCGCAGAAATTTCTATTCTGAACTTTCTGCATTCCTGCCATACCTTTAAATCTTCAAAACCAGCCATAACAACTGTATTACAGATTTCCCGTTTCTCCGATTCCCCGTTTTTTACCCCTTAATACAAACATTTTTGGCTTCGGTAAAAAAGCGCATGGCTTCCCAGCCGCCTTCGCGTCCAACGCCGCTGGCTTTTACGCCGCCAAAGGGGGTGCGCAAATCGCGCAGCAGCCAGCAATTAACCCAAACAATACCGGCATCAATTTTTTCGGCAACGCGGTGGGCGCGCTTTAAGTTGGTGGTCCACACCGATGATGCCAAACCATACTTAACGCTATTGGCCATTTCTATCACTTCTTCTTCGGTATCAAAAGGTGTAAGGGTTACTACCGGCCCGAAGATTTCTTCCTGCTGGGTGCGGCACAAATGAGGCAAGCCCTCAATTACAGTGGGTTCAATAAAATAGCCGTTTTTGCAGCGTTCGGGCAAATCACCAACCTCTTTGCCTCCGCACAAAACAGTTCCGCCTTCTTCCTGCGCAAGCTTTATGTACGATAGAATTTTCTCTTTGTGTTGTTGTGATACAATAGCGCCCATTACTGAATTGTCGTCATTAGGGTCGCCAACCTTCAGGCTTTTAACCCTGGCTATGAAAGCCTCCTTATATTTCTCGTAAATGCTGCGTTCAACAAACACCCGTGAGCCACACAAACAGATTTCGCCCTGGTTGGCAAAGGAGGCGGTAACCGTTTGCTTAACGGTTTCCTCAAACTCGCAATCGGCAAAAACAACCGTTGGATTTTTACCGCCCAGTTCAAGCGATAGCTTTTTGAACATAGGGGCAGCAGTTGCGGCAATTTTCTTTCCTGTTTCTGTACCCCCGGTAAAGGATATGGCTTTTATTTCGGGATGTTCAATAATGGCTTGCCCTGCTTTGCCGCCTAGGCCATGCACAATATTCAGCACGCCTTTAGGCAGGCCTGCTTCTATACATACTTTAGAAAGCAAATAGGCAGTGTAAGGGGTTATTTCGCTGGGCTTTGCTACCACGCAATTGCCGGTTGCCAAAGCAGGCACAATCTTCCAGCTAAAAAGGTAAATGGGTAAATTCCATGGCGAAATGCAGCCTACAACCCCAATGGGTTGGCGCAAGGTATAGTTAACGGCTATGCCCGGCATTTGATGGCTCTCGCTGGCAAAGTGTTGCAGCGCAGAAGCATAAAAGCGAAAGTTGGAAACAGCACGCGGTATATCAACGGCGCGGGCCAGTTTCAGCGTTTTACCATTATCGCGGCTTTCGGCTTTTACAAACTCATCCATACGCTTTTCAATACCATCAGCTATGCGCATTAATATCATCATACGTTCTTCCAGGCCGGTGTTGCTCCAGGCCGTAAACGCTGCCTTAGCTGCCTCAACGGCCCTTTGCACATCGCGCTCATCACTATCCGGCACCTGCGAGTAAACTGCACCCGTTGCCGGTTCATAATTATCAAGGTACTTGCCCGAAGCAGGGGCAAGCAGTTCGCCGTTTATATAGTTCTGTAACAACTCCATTTCAGTAAATATATCTGAACGTCAAATTTATTCTTTCCCCTACAGCTTTGGTAGTTTTAGGTATGCTGTGCTTCCAGCAGTGTTGCATGCGGCCCGCCATAAGCAGCAGCGAGCCGCTGTTTAAAGCAATGCTCAGTTTTTGTTCCTTATCGGTTTTGTGCTGCAATTTAAACGGGCGCATAGCGCCAAGGCTTAATGAGGCTATCACCGGGTTGCGCCCAAGCTCCTCTTCATCATCACTATGCCAGCCCATGCTATCATTACCATGGCGGTACAGGTTGCACAGGCATGAGTTGAACTGCTGTTTGGTAGTTTTCTCAATTTGCTGCTTAATTTTTAAAAGCGTGGGCGACCAACCGTTAGGCTCATTTGTTTTGCCGGAGTAGGTGTAGGCCTTACCTTCATCAGCATACCACGCCAGCAGGCGCGGCTGCATAACCTCTTTACCGAAAACGATAATGCTTTCTTCTTTCCAGTTTAATTCCCTGCGCAGTGCGATAAACAGTTGTGCGGCCTCACTTTCGCTATAAAAGTGCGGCTCAAAAGTCAGCCTGCCATCCTTAATGGGGATGTTCATGATTTATAAACTACCGGTGCGGCCACCATCCACAGGCAGGTTAATGCCGTTAATATAGGCTGCTGCGGGCGAGCAAAGAAAAGCCACTGCATTAGCAACCTCTTCGGGCTTGCCGAAGCGTTTCATGGGTATTATGCGCAGCATTTCGGCCTCCACCATTTCAGTAGTGGCCCCGGTTTTTTCCACTTTGGCGGCAATAAGGCTGTGGTGGCGGTCGGTTTCAGTAGCGCCGGGTAAAACATTGTTTACGGTTATGCCAAACTCGCCCAGTTCGTTAGCCATAGTTTTTGCCCAACTGGCTACAGCGCCGCGTATGGTGTTGCTAACACCCAGGTTAGGCAAGGGATGCTTTACCGAGGTAGAAATAACATTTACAATGCGGCCATAGCCGTCCTTTTTCATGCCCTCCATAAACAGCTTGGTAAGCACATGGTTGCACAACAGGTGGGCCTCAAAGGTTTTTATAAACTCCTCCTCGGCTGCGTCCGTAATTTTACCGGAAGCCGGCCCGCCGGTATTGTTAACCAGTATGTGGTAGGTTTTATTGCTTTTTTTTACGTGGCGCTCAACGGCGGTTTTCACCTTATCGCTATTGCTGTAATCAACCGCAAGGTAATCGTGCCGCTGTTCGCCTTTGCTTATAAAGCTAAGGTCAATAAGGTTTTGCATTAAAGCGGGTTCCTCGCGGCCTACCAGGGTTACGTTGGCGCCAAGGCGCGCCAACTCAAATGCTACCGCCTTGCCAATTCCTTTACTGCTACCGCCTACAAAGGCATTTTTACCGCTTAAATCCAGGTTCATGTTTCTTCTTACCTTTAGGCTGTAAATCTAAAATTTAACCTGCGCAGTTGTATGAAAGTTTTTTCTGTTTTTGCGGTTGCCCTTGTTTTAGTTACGCTGGCAGCCTGCCATTGCCATAACCGCGTGTGTGGTAACTTCAGCAGTTTAACGCCTGTTTACATTGGCTTTGATACTGCAGAGGTGGACACCATTTTGCTGGTGAAGTACGAACCTAACGACACCTTTCAAACGGCCCTGGACACGCTTTTGCTGGACTCCGCAAGCGGAACGGTGCATTTTATGCACGATACTGCTTTTGTTACTATACCTACTGATAGCTTTAAAATTAACGGCGATTATGATTGGGAACTGATAACGCCCGCTAACAATGGCGTTACGCGCATATATGAGATAGCCTTTGAAATACGCAAGTATTACAGTTGCGACCCCAGCGACCCCGGCTGCATAAACCGCATATTGGGTTTTACACAAAACGGAAGCCGCTACAGCGGGCTTTATGAGTACCGTAATTTTTATATTCACAAGTGATTAAAAACACACGTTATGATAACAAGGCCAATAAATTTTAAGAAGTGGATTGACGAACACCGCCATTTATTAAAACCACCTGTAATGAACCAGGTAGTTTATAAGGGCAATGATGATTTTGTGGTGATGGTAGTAGGCGGCCCTAACAAGCGTAAGGATTACCACTACAATGAAACAGAGGAGTTTTTTTACCAGTTGGAAGGCGACATAACCGTTAAGATTATTGAGGACGGTAAGCCGGTGGATATACACATTAAAGAGGGCGAAATTTTTCTGTTGCCTGCCCGTACCCCGCACAGCCCCCGCCGGCCCGAAAATACGGTTGGCCTTGTAATGGAAGTTAACCGCCCTACGGGCATGCTGGATGCCTTTATGTGGTTTTGCGAAAGCTGCGGAAACAAACTATACGAAGAAAAAATGCAGGTAGATGATATTGTAAACGACCTGCCCGGCGTAATGGAAAAATTTTACGCCGACTTAGACCTGCGCACCTGCAAAAAATGCGGCACAGTGCTTGAGCCGCCGAAGTAGGAAAACACCTGCGGAATGAAAACACTACTACACATCTTTATTATTGGTTGCCTTTTGTTTTTGAGTCTTGAATTACAAGGTCAGAAGCAGGATTATGTTTGGCTGAGTGGCTATGACAGCCAAAGTGGCTTTGATTCGGCACAAGGTTTACGGTATGGAATTTCAAAACTTGATTTCAATTCAAACCCTGTGCAGGTGACGTATGATAGTTTAGAAATGAGCTTTTATCGTACCAATACGAGTATTTGTGATAGCAATGGCAACATAGTTTTTTATACTAATGGAATATTTATTGCCAATAGTTTTAATGAAAAAGTTGAAAATGGTGATAGTCTTAATGCCGGCTGGTTTCAATATTCTATGTCTCCAAGTGTACAATACGACGGATATCGAAATTCGCAAGGCATTGTGGCTATCCCATCGGTAAACAATCCAAACTTATATTACATTCTTCATTCTTATATTGACTCTTTTGGAGTGAGCAGTGAGCTAAGAGCGACAAAAATATTGTTGACCATTTTAGATATGAGCGCCAATTCCGGTCACGGTAAAGTGCTTTCCAAGAACGTTCCAATTATTGAAGATGTAGTAGGGTTTGAGGTTTGCGCTTGTAGACATGGCAATGGAAGGGATTGGTGGGTGTTGGTTCAAAAACGCAACACAAATTGCTATTATCGAATAATTATTGATTCAATGGGCGTACACGTAATGCCTGGCTTAACATGTGCTGGGATAACAACTCCTGATCCCCACCTGGGCGCAGCTTGTTTTTCTCCGGACGGAAGCAAATACGTTTACTTGAATACGGTTTATGATCTCTCAATAATGGATTTCAACAGATGCAGTGGTCAAGTTTCTAATCCAATAAATTGGTCTCAGCCCAATGTTGGCTTTGTTAACATCGGTACGGAAATTTCTCCCAATAGTCAATTTTTGTATGTGTGTCTATCTCGCGCCATTCTTCAATTTGATTTAGATGTACCAGATGTGATTGATAGTAAAGACACCATCGCAACCTACGATGGTTCTAATCTGCCGTTCCCCGCCTATTTTCACACTCCCCAAAATGCTCCCGATGGAAAAATATATATTGGTTGTGGTAGTACAGATACAGTCTGGCACATAATTGATTCTCCTGATAAAAAGGGCGATTCTTGCCACTTTATTCCACACGGATTGGGATTACCATCACTAAGTGCGGGAGTGCCGTATTTCCCAAACTATCGGCTAGGGCCTTTGCCAGGTAGCCCTTGCGATACTTTGGGCTTAGGTATAGCGCAGGTTGAAAAAGAAAAACAACTTACCATTTACCCCAACCCCGCCACAGATTACGTAACCATTGACTACGGCTATACAAATTGGAGCAAGGGAGATGCTGAACTACAAATAGTAAACAGTATAGGGCAAGCTGTGCATGAGCAAAAGTTGCCATCCTACAGCGCCTTCCAAAAAATTGATGTAAGCCATTTTGCGAATGGGGTTTACCTGGTAACCTTAAAACAGCAAGGGCTACTAATTGCTAAGGCAAAGTTTGTGAAGGAGTAAACACCGATGAAAACACTACTACACATCTTTTTTCTTGTTTGGTTACTGTTAATCAGTGAACGGTCCATGGGTCAATTGAACGTCAACAAGCTATGGGATTTTGGGTATGGTGGATATGCAGATGATGTTTGTAATGATTTTCACATTACAAAAGACAGCGGCTTCGTTTTAGCCGGATTTACTCATTCTGATGTTGGAGGAGATATTGGCCAACCGAACCGGGGAATAGGGGATTTCTGGTTAGTAAAGCTCAATAATCAGGGATTATTGGATTGGGAAAGGCGATTTGGCGGTGGGGGGCTTGAAGGCGCAACAAAAGTGAGGCAAACCAAAGATGGCGGTTTTTTACTTGGTGGATATTGTAGTTCCGGGTTAAGTGGCGATAAAACCCAGCCAAGCCAAGGCGGATATGATTATTGGGTTGTAAAAACAGATGGCCAGGGTAATAAGTTATGGGATAAACGCTACGGTGGTTTAAGTGGGGATTATATGTGGGCCATGACATTAACTGCAGATGGTGGGGCTCTATTGGGAGGGTATTCAGAATCCGGTGTTGGCGGTGATAAAACTGAGCCTAACCGAGGAATTTTTGAAGACTATTGGGTAGTAAAGATTGATAGTTCGGGAAATAAGGAATGGGATAGAACATTAGGTGGTAGCTTGTCAGATTTTTGCGATGATATTATTCAAACTAAAGATGGAGGCTTTCTAATAGGAGGAATATCGCGTTCAGATAGCAGCGGAGACAAAAGCGAAAACAACTGGGGAACAGGAAATGATTATTGGGTGGTGAAACTTGACAGCAACGGAAACAAGCTTTGGGATAAGACGTTAGGCACTAACTCAAATGATACTTGGTTTTTCAAATGTTTTGAGAACACTCGCGGCAATTATATGATTATTAGTGGAGCCGTGGCGGGTATTAGTGGGAACAAAGCGATAGAAAAGGGTGGCGCATGGATAGTGGAGTTGAATGACCTGGGAAATAAAGTGCGGGAATTTTCAATTACAGGCCCTGATGTTACGTACTTCTCTGAGGTTGAAAACGGAAACTATATAATCGGCGGCGGCGCTTATGCTGATACAAGTGCTGATAAATCAGAATTTGGTTTAGGCACTCTGTTTGTGAAGATAGATTCAATAGGAAATAGGATTTGGGATAAAACCATTGTAGCTAATGCCGGAGGAATTGGGGCCATTACTCTTGATAATTGTTATGCAACCGCGGGGAGCTTAAAGGATCCTCCCAATGGATATCAAACGGCAACTAATTGGGATTCAAATTATGCGACAGAGGATTTTTGGATTATGAAGTTTTGCTTAGATGCAACTGATGGGGTCGGAATGGTGAAAGACGAATCAAAGATGCTAAGCGTTTATCCCAACCCCGCTTCTGAATTTATAACCGTTGACTATGGCTATACAAATTGGAGCAAAGGAGATGCTGAACTACAAATAGTAAACAGTATAGGCCAAACCGTATATGAGCAAAAGTTGCTATCCTACAGCGCCTTTCAAAAAATTGATGTAAGCCATTTTGCAAATGGAGTTTACCTTGTAACCTTAAAACGGAAAGGGCAATTAATTGCTAAGGCAAAGTTTGTGAAGGATTAAAACGCTAATGAAAACACTACTATACACCTTTTTTCTTGTTGGGTTACTGTTAATCAGTGAACGATCTATTGGCCAAACTCAGTTCGTTAAGTTATGGGACAATCGGTACGGCGGTACCAAAGAAGATTATTGTAATGTAGCCCTCCAAAATCTTGATGGTTCGCTTGTTTTAGTTGGATACTCCTCTTCAGAGAATAATGGAGATAAGACGCAGGCATGTCAAGGGTGGGACGATTATTGGGTAGTAAAAATTGATGCTCAGGGAAACAAGCTTTGGGATAAGCGATATGGCGGAAATCAGCCGGATGTACCTTTTGATATTAAAGCAACAGTTGATGGCGGTTATGTGATTGTTGGGCAGTCTGCCTCATCCATAAGCGGCGATAAATCGGAAAACAGCCGGGGAAGTTTCGATTGCTGGGTGGTAAAATTGGATGCGGATGGTAATAAACAATGGGATCATCGTTATGGCACACCTTTATTCGATTACTCAGGTTATATAGCCCTCACGAAAGACGGGGGATATGTGATTGGCGCTTCTACTGCAGGAAACGGGTTCGACAAGACCGAGCCTAACTGGGATATAAATAACTTTCAGAATGATGTATGGTTAATAAGAATAGATTCTGTTGGCAATAAAGTGTGGGACAAAACTTTTGGAGGTGTTGAGAACGAGAATTGTACCGGAGTAGTCGCTTTGGCGGATGGAAGCTTTGTCTTTGCTGGCTCTTCGTTTTCTGATAGTTCTGGAAACAAAACTGAAAATAGCAAGGGGTATTATGATTTTTGGATAGTGAAAGTGGATTCGTCTGGATCCAAAATTTGGGATAAAACTATTGGAGGATCACAGGGAGATTTTGTTAAATGTTTTGCATTAACTACAGATGGAGGGTTTTTAATCGGTGGATCGTCTAATTCAGGAATTGGAGGGGATAAAACCGTACCTAATGTTGATGACTATTGGGTGGTTAAAATAGATTCTAATGGAGATAAGCAATGGGATAAGGCTTATGGAGGAAATGCAGTTGAAGAATTAATATCACTTACTGTGACTACGGACGGGGGCTTTCTTTTTGCCGGAACTTCACTATCAGATATTAGTGGAAGTAAATCTGAAAGCAACTTAGGACCCGCACAAGCATGGTTGCTTAAAACCGATGCTTTGGGTATGAAAGAATGGGATAAAACAGTTTTGACTCTTGGATATGGTGAGCCATTCGTGTTACAAAGTTTAGATGGTTGTTTTGTAACTTGTACCGGTTTAGACGGAAAAGTTGGCGGATATAATACCCATCTCAACCGGGATATTTCCGGAGCTACTTCAGACTATTGGATAATGAAGTTTTGTATGGACGCTGCTAATGGAATTGGAGTTATGAGTGACGAATCTAAGATGCTAATCATTTATCCTAATCCCGCCTCCGAATTCATTACCATTGGTTACGACTTTACAAATTGGAGCAAAGGAGATGCTGAACTACAAATAGTAAACAGTATAGGGCAAACCGTGTATGAGCAAAAGTTGCCATCCTACAGCGCCTTCCAAAAAATTGATGTAAGCCATTTTGTGAATGGACTTTACCTTGTAAGTATAAAACGACAGGGACAAATAATTGCTAAGGCAAAGTTTGTGAAGGAGTAGCCACCCCTACATAAAACCTGTAAAGCAGGTTTTATGTCTTCCCCTCCTTAATCCCGAAGTGTGGGGAGGAGGGGAAATGAGAAAGGGCTAAGGGCGGATGTTGTATTAAGGTTCTCCTCCTTCTTAAGGAGGAGAAGAATTTGGGAAAGCGAAGCCTTTTCCAAAGTAGAGGTGGTTTTGATAGAACCTAAAAAGCCAAAGTTTCTTACATTCGAAAAAATCTTTTCCTGAATTATGTTGGTTAAATGCTTTGGTAGCGCAGTGTATGGCGTGGATGCCGCTACCACTACAGTGGAAGTAAGTGTAATGAGCGGGCAGAACTACTATATGGTGGGCCTGCCTGATAATGCGGTTAAGGAAAGCTGGCACCGTATGGAAACCGCTATACGCCATAACGGCTTTGAAATGCCGCGCCAGAAAATTGTAATTAACCTATCGCCGGCTGATATACGCAAGGAAGGAACGGCCTATGATTTACCTATGGCAATCGGCATATTGGCGGCATCGGGCCAGGTGGAAACCGACCAATTAGAGCAGTATATAATAATGGGCGAGCTGCAGTTGGATGGAACGATACTGCCCATAAAGGGAGCCCTGCCCATAGCCATACAGGCCCGTAAGGAAAAGTTCAAGGGGCTTATTTTACCCAAGCAAAATGCCCGCGAAGCGGCAATTGTTAATCAGCTGGATGTAATTGGTGTTGAAAGCCTGCAGGAGGTAATTGACTTTTTGGAGGGCACCCAAAAAATTATTCCAACCGTTATTGATACGCGTGCCGAGTTTAACGACAACCTGTTTAAAAGCGAATTTGACTTTGCTGATGTAAAAGGGCAGGAGAATATAAAGCGCGCTTTAGAAATTGCCGCTGCCGGCGGCCACAACGTAATATTGATTGGCCCACCGGGTGCGGGTAAAACCATGTTGGCCAAGCGTATGCCAACTATTTTGCCGCCCTTAACCCTGCAGGAAGCATTAGAAACAACTAAGATACATTCGGTAGCCGGTAAGCTGGGTAAAAACGGCTCGCTTATTTATATGCGTCCGTTTCGTTCGCCACACCATACAGTTAGCGATGTAGCCCTTGTAGGCGGCGGCAGTTTTCCGCAACCCGGTGAAATTAGTTTGGCGCACAACGGCGTCTTGTTTTTAGATGAACTACCGGAGTTTAAAAGAACAGTGTTAGAAGTAATGCGTCAACCCATGGAAGAAAGGCGCGTAACTATATCGCGTTCAAAATTTTCAATTACCTACCCGGCCAGCTTTATGCTGGTGGCAAGTATGAATCCCTGGAGTTGCGTTGCTTTTTTCCGGTCTGGGAGAAAGTGGTTCCAAGACCAATTAAACTAAAATATCCAGTAAATCCCGCTACAATTGGCGAGCATCTGCGAAAGCGCAGGATGGATTTGGGCCTTTACCAAAAGGACGTTGCGGCACGAATTAAAGTGACGGAGGACTGTATAACCTTCTGGGAAAACAATCGGTGTCAGCCCAAGATAAAGCACATTCCTAATATAATCGCCTTCTTGGGTTATAATCCGCACACCAACTTGAAACAGGACAGTTTCGCTGACAAGGTTAAGGCGTGCCGGTGGCTCCTCGGGTTCAGTTTTCGAAAAATGGCTAAGATTTTAAACGCTGACCCCGGCACTATTGCAGATTGGGAAAGCGGTAAAACCCTACCCCACGAGCGGAGACGAGGTGAACTTATTGCTCTTTTACAATTGAAGATAGATACTGCTAAGACATCAGATGAAGCGGACTCGGGCTCTGCGGGAGCGCAACCTGGGAAGGAATAATCTGATATGACTGGAATGGTCATGAGGAGGTAACCCCTCCTCTTTTTTGTGGCGAATGAGCTTCTAAAGATTGTTTGGTACGCCATCGTAACGGGCTGCATCCAGTACTTCAGGCACATTTCTTTCTTCACGACCTGTAATCCTTTTAGAAATGGTATATGCCGTCAGGTGCTCTTTCGGTAGCGGTCTCATTAACGCTATCAATTCTTCTTCGTTTAACGAAGGATCTAACCATTTGGACTCATCTTCTTCTCTAAGGATGAGGGGCATACGCTTTTTATTATTATGGATAAATTCCATCATTTCGTTGGCCGGGGTAGTGACTATGGCGAAGGTGTTAAAAACCTCCCCGCCATCCGGATCTATCCAAGTAGAATACAACCCACCAAAACAAAAACATCTAACAGTATTTTCAGATAAGTCGTCCTTCACGAGGATATGGTAAGGAATTTTTTCTGTTTTGCTTTTATGGTGCCATTCGAAAAAACCCGTTGCTGGCACGAGACAGCGTCTCGTTTTTATATAGGGCTTGAAGCTTGGCTTAACAAAGACGTTCTCGCAGGTAGCATTTAATGTCAGTGCTCTGGTATCCAGTGCTATTTGAAGGGCAGATAGCGGCCCTTTGTCCGTTTCTTTCCCTTTTACCCAATGAGGAATTAGGCCCCATTTATAAGATTGAATTTCATCTGGTTTTTGAATAGTTATAATTGGCAAATCCGCATGGGCAAAACCATTGGTATATGCGAATCCGTAACGCTCAGCGAAATCTTTCATCTTGGAATAACGCTCGCCAATCCGAAGCTTGTATTTGTTCACTAGAAGCCCATCAACTTTCACATAATTACTATAGTTATAACACATACCCGAAGCTAATAATCCTACGTATATTTGAGGTGATGGCTGATAAAAAGAAACAAGAATTAACGGACTCAGCTAAAACAGAAATAGAGGCGCCTGTTAAGCCCATGGAGTGCCTAGAGCGGGCCCAGTATTTTTTAGAAAGTAACGAATGCGCTCAAAAGCTTACAAAAGAGCGAAGGGCGTTATTGGGTCTGCCAGAATAATGTATGGATAAAGGTTTGCAGGGAAGATGGCTGAGTTTCAGGGTAAGTGCTGCAGGAAAGAAAACTACCCGTGCTCAAAATTTATTGGTGAAAGTCATTAGTCGCCATGTTGTTTTGGTAGCAAATAAGGTGAATGGTAAATGGCAAACACAAAGCCGGCCAGCAAACGTTGAAGAAAACAAAATCGTATCAAACAATAAGTGTCTCTTTTACATTCTTGATGTTTCTGAAAACACAATCAAGCTGTTCTCTCAAGACTCATGGACCGTTTACGAAATGGATCGTCAAATGGAACAAGACTAAACCTCACTATTCCATCATTTATACCTAAAAAAACTTTAACCGCCATTTAGGGCTCAAACTCCACCTTAATTCTGTAGCCTTTTAACCTGGTCTCCTTGGTAGAGTTTTTGGCATTTTGAGCATCTAGATATTGGAAAAATGTATGCGCTTCCATGACCAAGACTTTCGATTGCAACTTTTTATCGATTGCTGTAGATACCTGTTGTTGCATTGCTTCCTTTGCTTTTGCGTCTGAGGCAATAGCTGCCACCATTTCATAGCCGGCTTCCAAGCATTTCTGAACATTATGTACCTCCCATTGCTTGGTAGTAGTAACGCCAATTTCACATGCAATATGCTTGCCATCCCGCTCCAAAAGCACATCCACTCTCCCTTGACCATTCGGTATCGTTTCTTCAATTTTTGCCTTGTACCCGCGTGCTTCTGCCATCTTTTTAATGAGCATTTGTAAGTATCGGTGGCGGCTAATTTCTTTTTGTTTGACCAGCCTCTCTATCGTTTTGGCGCCTTCCTCCTCAGTTATAATGCGCTCTTTTGTTACCTCGTTTTTGGCTTTGCTTACGGGTGGTAGCAACGTTTCTTTTGTGACAACTTCTTCTACTGGGGCAATTTCTTGTGATTGAACTTCGATTATTGGCTTTTCTCTTAAGGTTTTTACCGGCTCGGTATCTTGGCTTACTGCAACGCTTGCTTCCAGTTCCTTCTCTATTACTGATCGCAGTCGACCATAGGTTGCCCGCGAATAGGCCACAGCCTCCATTCGGATGGTTGCGCTTCCAGGGTTCGTTATAGGTGTAATCTTCAGGTTAAAATCATTTTCCGGCCTATCTATTCGCGCAATAGCCTCACCAACGGATAGGTTTTGCAGGTCCACCGCCTCGAAATATGAAAAGCCCTCAGCTAAGCGCCTGGCATCGGAATCCCCAAGCCTAAAGCAAATGCGGGTGCCTGCATTAGAAATAACGGCGTTAGCTATGTCAGCATCATTTCTGCTTAATTGTTGCATGTCTTGGTGGGCCAGGATCATGCCGAGGTGGTATTTTCTCGCGCCTGAAAGAATAGCCGCCATAGATGGGCAGATAAAATTTTGGAACTCATCAATATAGAGGAAAAAGTCCGAACGGTAATCCTTCGCCACGGCTTGTCTAGCCATGGCTGCTTGGTAAATCTTGGATACGAAGGTGGTACCGAGGATATAACTGTTCTCATCCCCTATGAGTCCCTGAGCGAGTTTGATGAGAAGGATTTTGCGGGTATCTAATATGCTGGAAAAATCTAGCCCTTGCTTTTGTCCGACCATGTAACGAATTGCCTTAGGGCGAAGGAACGTATCTAGCCGAGTCAGAATGGGACCGATAGAAGTGGTTTTCAGAAGAGGAAACTCCTTTGCCCAATAGTATTGAATATGGGAATCCTGGATACTTGAGAGATAGTCGTTTCGAAATTGTTTCTCGACCAGGAAGCGCCTTAAATCAATCAGCGTTCCGCCTTTACTGCTTTCAAGGAACGCTAGAATGGCATTCGCAAACACCGAATTCATTTGGTCTCCCCAACTAGTAGCGTATCTTCTAAACGCAGATACTAAATCTGAGGATAGTACTTCTTTTTCAACTTCTGAATGGGCTGAAAGGATATTAAACCCAATTGCGTACTCTGGATCAGAGGGGTCAATGAGAATAACGTCCTTAAGCCGATGCTCGGGTATTTGGGTAAGAATAGTTTCTATCAAATCCCCGTGAGGGTCCAATACCGCAACACCGTTTCCTTGCTTGATATCTTGAGTAATCAGGCTGGTAAGCAGCGTAGACTTTCCGGTGCCTGTTGCACCAATGACGTGAACGTGTCGCAATCGTTGTTCATCGGAAAGGATGACTTCCGATTCCATACCTTGATGAACATTAACTCCTGCTGATATTCCGTTACCCTTTGCACTCGGGGGAGCGGCTTTGGATTTTTTGATCTCTCGCTCAAACTTATTTGAAACTACTGAAGCGGAGGGAAGATGCACAAACGTGGTAAGCTCTTTACTGTTGAGGAGCATGCCTAATCTATGCGACCTACGCAATCTGACATCTTCCAGGTGAGAGGCCTGAGGGTATTCATAATTTGAAAGGCCAATAAGCTTGTTGCCGCTTGATGCGGAGGCGGTTACTAATCCTGACGCAACCATATCCGTAACTCTCTTTGCAGCGTTAGGTGCATGGGCTTGACCAATGACTCGAATGCTAACAGCAAACAACGGGGAAGCAACTTTTTCAGAAGCTAGCTTTGGCATCTCGGGAGCATCAAGAAAGAAGGATTTTCCTTCAGAATCGACCACTGAACGAAGGATACTTTCTGGCCATGGCTCAACACTACCTTTGAAAAGGATTTGAACGGTGCATTCTTCCCCGGTCACCAGTTGATTCAGCACTCCGAAAACCCCGGTAAACGGGTCTAGCTTTAAACTCTCCGGTATGCACAAGGGCCGCATAAACTCTTCTTCAAGCCCTAAGTCAAGAACGTCCGTTGCTTTTTGCGAATCGAGAATTTGGTTTATTGGCACTTCTTCAAAAGCGGCTTCAGGGAAATACGCTTTCAGTTGACTATGGAGGTAGGGATAATCACTTTCACGCGCCACGAATTGCAGCCTCAACCGTTGACTTGTTGCCGTTATTTCAAAACTTATCGGAAACGTGCAATTACCGAGCATGATGATAAGCTGCTCGGATTCCTCATACGTTACGCGCCATTCGTTGGGGAAGATAACTCTGAGAGCATTCAAGCCCTCTTTGCAAGATTCATCAGGAAAGGCTTCTACCGCACCTTGAATACTTGGTGCGGGTTCTTTCTCGGCTTTAAACAGGTTCACCAACCGCTCACAAAGCGTCGGTAATTGGCCTTCGTCTTTAAACTCGGCCGAAGAAGCCTGGTAATACCTAAACGGTTCAAATGCCGGTTCAAGGTCGACGGGATCATGAAACACGTGCCACCCCCGGCCGCGTCGTTCCCAGAGATAAAAGTGTTGGCTGGCAAGCTCAAGTCGGGATGCCATCGCTACGATATGCGGTTGCTTTTATATTGAAGGTCTAGTTCAGATAAGCGAATGCCTTTATCTCTCGTTATCTCATTCATTGCGTCATTCACCGCAAGACGGACGGCTTCTTGAAACATGGCTTGTACATCAAGAATATAGTAAGTCTTAAAGTAGATCCGCTTACGAATGAAGGTGCCAAGAACAGGAACGAGCATGAGGACGCGCAGCAGGCAGCCAATGTTCTCGCCAAACCACCAGGAAACAAAAAAGCCAGTCCCGTAGGGGGCTGCACAGATATCAAAGCTGTAGGCACCATATTTGACGCGGAGATAAATGCGGTCGTGGGAGAAAGCGCCACGTTCAGTAAAAATGACTTGGTCAATCGAGGTATCAGGCACTTTCCATAAAACAAGTTTCTCCTTAACGAGAGTATAGAATTCCAGCGTTTGGAATTGAAACTCCGGAAAGAAATGCGCCCAATTTGAATGAATTATTTCGGGAACCGGGGGTCTGTTTTTAAGATAGAGATATATGGCCGCGCCAAAGAATAGCAGTACAAACAAGGTCACGTTGGTCCAATAGCTGAATATAAACAGTAGCATGTCTATTTGTTTACAACCAAAACAAATATGTTTTAATTGTAAAGTCAATACCTATATTCAGGGACAACCACGCTTTCCGAAGAAATCATGCTACTGTATACCTATGGAACGAGTACCAATTTCTGTGTTTCAGGCGGCCCATAGGAACTTAAGAAGACGCTTGGCAACACTAGCTAATCTTGAAATAGCTTTTTCAATATCGGATGCTGAGGCATTAAGATTACTATTAAATGCTCTTGTGGAGTTGAGGCAACGAATAGATCAGCGGTGATTAGGGAGCCCCGTTTCAGTCTTAAGGCTGAATGGAAAAATCAAATACCCGGCTGACATGGTTGTTAGCGTACATAAATGCGTACTCACCTGCAGAGAGAGGGTTATCTAGCTTCACCACATAGGTCCCTTTACGTTTTTTTTCGAACTGAAACGGTATTGCCTTTGAGTTATCAATGCCGTCTTGAGAACTATAAGCATTAAAACTCCCAGTAACCACTTCACGTTCATTTTCCTTAGCGTTAGGAACCAATTGGATGAGAACAAAATCATTAGGGGAGGTTGCGGTGAATGAAGCATTAAAAGCAAGAGAACCCTGGTCATTTTCTGGGATATAGAAATAAAATTGCGGTTGAGGCTCCTTGATCTTAGTTCGTGCGGTTATGCCTGGAACACTACGCTTGGTTTTGGCTTTGGCTAAGCCGTAGCTAAAGATAAGCGCAGCGGTGTTGGTTTTGGATTCATTGGATAACGTAGGCATCAGTTGCAGTAGGCTGCTGTCACGTGTTAGGTAATAGATACCGGCGGGGTGGTCGCTCATGGGGTCATTCGAGACCGTTGCCGGCTCGGCCCTATTTTTCATAGCATTCTCTACAATTGCGTTAATGATTGCATCCGGAAGGCTATCGCGTTTAAGTTCAATTAAGCCGTTCACCGAAACATCGAAATTGGTTTTTGTGGTTTTTATTTTACTGATTATCGTGGTTTCGCTAAGCCCCAGTTTGTGGAGTTGAACCACGTCAGAATTAGTAAGGGGTGCATCGGCCTGGCAAAAGGCTCTGACGCTCCAAAGAAAGAGAAAGACAGTAAGTATAGTTTTCATGCTACGAGTTTTTGAAACCTTGCCTATTCTAATTCACAGGTGCGCGTGTAGGTTATATTCCCAATACTCCCTGAACTATTACCAGTTTCGCAACCACTTTCGGCAGCACTTTTCGATGTGCCCGTAATTGGCACTCTTGTTACTGTGGTCTGAAGGGTGCTGGAATACGTTTGCGTACAGGTGCAAGTCCAGGTCTTTTTACAGGAGCTGGTGGCTAGGAGCATAAGGCTCAATACACTAATCGCTAATAGTTTGTGCATGGGTGTGATTTTGAGTGCAAAATAGTAACAAACTTTAAAGTAGCAAACTTATTAGTAGTAATTTATTAAATGGAATTTATAAATAGTGCCTTTAGAGTTTGATTTCGGATTGATTTGAGGCATGAAAAGAAGGTGGCCGCACGGAAGAAGACCTTGGATAAGGAAACAACACAGTTGCTTCTGAACTTAGGGGTTAAGTTGCAAGAATTGCGGAAGAAAAAGGGCTATAAGAACTATGAGAAATTCGCCTACGAGCATAATCTGCCTCGAGCGCAATATGGCCGTTACGAGAAAGGCCAGGATTTAAGAATTTCCAGTCTTGTTAAAGTTCTCAACGCCTTGGATATATCGCTCAAGGATTTTTTCTCGGAAGGGATCGAATAACAATCATGGGTTGCTTTGCGCGAATGCATAAGCAAATCCGAGAGGTGTTTTGCTACGGAAATTTTTAACCCGTAAACTTTTACCACCTAAGGATCGATGATATTTGCAGCCTTGGGTATTAGCTAAAGGCCTTTTAACCGGTGGAATAAAATGACCCCATAGCCATGTTTGCTTTTGGTACTGGCTGTTGGTCGGAATAGGGTCGTACTGGGCAAAATCAAAGGGATTAAACTTAAAGGTAATTGGCCCTAGTTCAGGACAGAGTTTATGCATTCTGCTCATAGGGTTCTCAACCACCCACCATGACAGCCCTGGTGCAAACCACTGTACTATAGCTAAGGCCTTATATACTAACGCTATGCTTTCGAATGTGGTTCCATTAGCATCTTTATCATTAAACCACGCTGCACCGCTGAGTGCGAAGTCGGTACAAGGCAGTGCAATTAATACTCCATGAAAGTAATTCCTTGGTAGACTTCGATAGTTCCAGTCCATGAGGTCAAAGCCTTGTTGAATATCTACTTGCATAACGCAGTAGCCTAAATCTCGATAAGGTTGGGACCAGTTGCCGGTTAAATCAAAAAGGGAGAGAATCCTTTTTTCGGCGTTGACATAGCCTAGTGTCATACGGTTGGCGGTGCTATATACGTAACAGCGCTAAATGGCTTGCTAGGGACACCGTCAATCATGAGTTTGAGATAGATTTCGTAGTTGGCTAGGTTAATAAAGTCTTCGACTGTAAAGGCCGGCTGCATCTCTTTCGTGAGATATTGTGCGTCCTCTGCTCCAACGCGGAAAGAAATAAGGGTGCCTGCGTTTCCTAAAATGGCTCTTCGAATTTCTTCTTCCAACTGAAAGAAATACTGATGTGCCAACACCATACCCACTTTGAATTTTCGAAGTTCTGAAAACATGTTCACCAATGAGAGTGTCGTGAAGTTGTGGAATTCATCCATATAAAGCATAAAAGGGGCGCGTTCCGCTTCGCTCGTATCCGCTCGTGAAAAAGCTGCAGCGCTTAAGGAACTAATAAACAACGCTCCGAGTATATGTGCAGCGTCTTCACCAATGTGTCCTTTAGAAAGGTTCACAAGGATAATCTTCTTCGAATCCATGGCTTTCCGGAGATAGACTTCTTCGGTGTTTTCAGCCAATACGCGCTTGATGACCGGATGAGCTAACATTCCCCCAACCTTATTAAGAACCGGGAGAAAGTCATACCACTTGTACACTACAAATTCAGTTTCCCAGAAATCCTTTACCGCTTCGTTTTTGATGTTTTTAATTGCTTGGCTTCTGAAGCTTTTATCAAGCAATATCTTGGGGATATCTGCCACGGTTGCTTCCGGCTGGTCCAATAGGGCTAAGACACAATTGCGTAACAGGTGTTCTAGCCTAACGCCCCACGCATCTCCCCAAAGCTTTTTAAACACTTCAATTATCCCGGAAGCCACTAGTGAACGTTTTTCGTAGGAGACTCTTTTAAATGGATTGTATTTGAGTTTCAAATGGGGGTTTGGCATATCAAAATACACCACATCATTTAGACGATCTTGCGGAATTTCCTTTAAAATATCTAGTGATAGATCTCCATGAGGGTCGAGCAAGCAAGCACCGCGAAAAGCCAAGACATCTTGCATGAACATGGTCTTGAGCATGGTTGATTTACCTGTTCCTGTTTTTCCAATGATATACGTATGGAGCAATCTATCTTTCTGCTTTATGCCAAATAGTTGGGCGTGGTTGCGCCAATTAGTTTTTGCGAAATAGGTAATCTCAGGAATCATAGATTTCCAACATAACTCAATAGCAGACCAATTCTAGAGGATAAAAATTGACCCAATCGCACTATTACCTCCATGGAAAGGTGGTTCCTAGTAATCCACAATAGGGTACTCACTTAGAGTTTAAAGTACGCTATGCTTCGCATTACCGAGGAACAAATCGAGAAATATCGTGCCATTCACCTTGAGGAAACTCAAGTAGTCATTGGACCCGAACAGGCTCGTGAGGAGCTGACGGCTTTAGTGTGCCTGCTTGAAACCGTATATCGGCATATGCAAGGAAAGAACTGGACGCTTACCAACGAAGGCCTCGGTAATTTAAAGGACCTATGACGCCTGCGCTTAACTGGGCAATTTACGCCCGCAAATCTACGGAAAGCGAAGAACGCCAGATTCAATCCATTCCTGACCAACTCAGGTATTTTGATGAGGTTGCAAGAAAGGAGAAATTGAAAATTTCTGAAACCATCACGGATGCCAAATCTGCCAAACTACCGGATAACCGTGAGGGGTTTGAACGACTCGTGAAGCTGATTGAGAAAGGAAAAATCAATGGTATTTTATGCTGGAAATTAAATCGTCTTTCCCGCAACCCTGTAGATGGAGGTCGCATTCATTGGCTGCTCCAGACTGGAAAAATTAAATGTATAAAAACGTGCGATCGCTGCTATTATCCCGAGGATAACGTGCTGTTTTTCGCTGTGGAATTGGGTATGGCGAATCAGGAGGTAAGAGACTTGGCTAAGAACGTCGCCCGCGGTCTAGAGTCAAAGGCGAATAAAGGTTGGTATCCTTGTATTCCTCCCATTGGATACCTCAATAGTAAATACGGGAGGAAAGGTGAGGAGGTAATTCTCGAAGATCCCGAGCGGTTCCTCTTGGTAAGAAAGATGTGGGACTTAATGCTTACCGGGTGCTATACCCCTATGGAAATCCGAAGAATTGCTACTCATGACTGGAAGCTAAGAACTGCATATCGCAAGACAAAAGGCAGGCAACCCATTGCCCCAAGCGCTATCTATAATATTTTTACCAATCTGTTTTATACAGGATATTTCAACTATAAGGGAACCATTTACAAAGGCAAGCATACCCCTATGGTGTCCGCCGAAGAGTTTGAGCGAGTTCAGATTCTGCTAGGTCGCAAATCTTTGCCTAAGCCCCACACACACGATTTCGCATTCACAGGAATGATGAAGTGCTCAGAATGTGGTGCAGCTATCACGGCAAGCGCAAAGCGAAAACTGGTGAAGTCCACAGGCCAATATAAAACATACACATACTACCACTGCACCCGTCGTATGGGTATCGACGATTGCAAAGCTCCTCCAGTAAAACTTGAGGACCTGGAGCAACAGATTGCTACATTGTTACGGAGTTATACCATAAGTCCTCGTCGGTACCAATTGGGTTTGCACATTTTGGAATCTAACCTTACCCATGATCCAACAGAGCAACACATTCTCAAGCAGCAAATAGCGTTACATATTCAAGGGCTAGAAGGCAAGCTAGAAAAACTCATGACACTCCTTCTCAACGAAACTATTTCGGAATCTGACTACACGCAACGGAAACAGGAGATTGAACGGCAGTTAGCTTTAGAAAAGCTTAAACAAGAAGGACAGCCGAATGCCAAGAGAAGTATAAAACAAACCACAAAAGCGCTTCACTTTGCTTCGTGCGCATTGGACGCCTTCATGACCGGCGACAATAAAACAAAAAAGAAAATACTTCTCACGCTCGGTTCGAACTATACGCTTTCGCAAAAAAAGCTTTGTGTACAAATGCGTTCATGGCTGGAAGCAGTCAAAAAATTCGATGATTGTTGTTCTGATGTAATTGGCCGGTTCGAACTGGAAAAAGCTAATCTTGATAAGGGCGATTTAGCATTTTGTGAATTTTCTACTGAGTTGTGCGGCGCAATAGATGACGTTCGAACTGTTGTGTCAGAAATGCCAGATGACTACTGGGAGGAATTGAGTAGTGCTCAACCCAGCTCTCCCACACACGAAGAACGTGCTCCTTAGGTCCTGTCTTGTTTATAACGATTCTAAATTAAGGGCTTGTAAATAAGTGTTAAATGTTGATTTTGGGGTTGGTGGATATTGATGATGTTGATTTTGCTTATTACATTCAGATTTAATAGGAAAAGCCTCAGCTTTTTCAGCGAACCCCTTATAAAACCCAAATTCAATACAATTCAGATGAGCCGCATATCAGGCAAGTCTTCTCCATAAAGCAACATGAAAATAGTAACGAAACATGAGGAACAAAGAACCCCCGCATTAAAAAAAGCGGACACATATCGTGTCGCGCTGCAGTTGCTATTTAGTAGACTCCTAGTTCACAACGGATTAACGAGCTTCGCAATGCACCCGACCTCAAACTCCGGTACAGCAGCCACCCTATCCAGTGAACTACCTCTGCTAGGAAAGCATAGCACACTTCAGTCCAACACGCAAGTGCCCGTTGTCGGCTATAACGCACGGTTGGTAGGAATGATATATCCGCCGCCATTCAAGGTTTCATTTGCGAGCACCCCGGCTACCATACCGGACGCAATTTCAATCTACTCTAAAATGACCAATCATGAGAAAGATCTCCAAAAGGGCGATAGCCTTCATGGTGACTTTTTCTTTGAGTATCAGTTTACAGCTCTCAAGCTTTCCAGAGCACCAAACAGAACCAAAGAGGGTCCCGTCTGAAAACCAAATCAACGGAGGGCCGTTGATAATTGACAACCACACGGAAGTATACAACTACTATGGCGATGGTAGAAAACTTCCCAGCGACAAGCCCAACATTAGCGTGGGTAACATAACTATCCAAGGTGATAGTTCCAGGATCGAAATCAACATTAACTCTAATAATAAATAGACTTAGTGGATTACCGGGGGATACTCCCCCGGTTTTTCTTTTTTATGCCTTACCTCTTCACCCAGTAAGCCTCCCTCCCTCCTGGTTCATCTGCTGCACACGTTTCAAAATTGCTTCAACTTCTTCGCGCATGCCCTTGAAGCTGTATTTTTTACCCAGCAAAATAAACTCCTCAGCGAGGGGGTCAACAAGTCTAAAAACATGGTTCACCTGTTCAGTAAACAATACTGCTGGTGCAACCAAGGACTGAGGGTAAAAGAACCCTGCGTGTTCCTCAAGAAGAAAAGCATCAAGGCGTTCATCAAAGTGCTCGAGGGCATTTCGCAGTTCTTTGTTTTTGAGCGGGGATTGTTCGCTTAACTCAAAAGATACTCGCAATTTTTCACCCCTTTCTTTTGTTGTTATTTTGTCCCTGCTTGGCCAGAAGAATCTGGCTAATGCCGCAGTGTGAGTTAGTGCTTCCTGCAGCGCCGAGACAATAGCTTCATCGCTTAATTCGTTTAATATGGCTTGCTCATAACGATGGAAAGCATTGAAGGCACTGAGCGAAACGTGGTGAATGGCTTCAATATAAAAAACCTCGTAGGGGGCAAAAATCCCGCCCCATTCCTCATTTATTATTTTTACTTTATGGCGTAGTTGTTCTTGGTCCATACGCCTAATATACCTCAAGGTGCCGAGATTATGCAGATCCTTTCTTAAAAGGAGATGTATTCCAAAACAAAGCGTTAACTTGTCTGAACGCCAAATTTACCCTCCTTGTGCGGCGCAATAGCTGACGTTAGAACTGTTGTGTCAGAAATGCCAAATGATTATTGGGAGAAGTTGGATACCGAACAACTTTACTCTCCACCGAGTCCACCGAGTGGGGATTCATGCTCCCAGTCCATAACCTCCTCGTAAAAATCTATCCGTTTTGATCCATTCTCACCAAGGTCGTCGTCAAAGGATTGTAGGGGAGGTTTACCCAAAGAAACAAATCCGAGACTTGTTAAAAGGTAGTGTAGGAAAGAACCCCTGTGCTGATATAGTCGAATACATCTATGGATAACCTTAACTACTTCCTCAGGATATGGCTGTAAACGATACAGTAGTGGATCTACGTCCATGCGCTCGTTGCATATCGGCGAAAGGCAATACCGAAACTATCCCAGTAAATCCGGCAATGCAAGCACAGAAATATAGAACAGGTAATGATCCCCATATTTCTTTTTTCAAGATTATCCTCTCTCAATCTATCAATAAATGTTTAAACATGAATTTCAGATGGCATATTCATCCTTGCCAATTTGGCGGCAAACTGACATAAATCCGCTTACGGCCGACGGTAGTGAAAAATTGGCATTTTTGTATTTGTGTTTTTTATCAACCATAAAAACCCTTATCTGGCGCTGGTTTGAACAATCATATGTAATATTTAATTACTGTTATACCTCTGATTATAAAGTTTGGCTTTCTTTTTGCAGTAAGTCGACCTTCAGCTTTATCGGGCTTTCCCTGAATGTAAAAGAATTAATTCTAATGCAGGTCTATCTAGTGCCACGTTGCTAGCGAAGATTACCTAACCTACTGAAACCCGGGCTAAATCCTCTGATGCTAATGAGGGATTATAAATTTCAACTATTTAGATGAGTATAACTTTACATTACGTGCCGCACTGACGTGCGTTATATATATTTTTTAATTGCAAGGTCGCTTGGAAACCTTGGCGCCTTTGGCATGCCTTAATCCAAGAGATATATTAATTATAAAAACGAGTTAAATGGTTTGGCTTATACCAGGAGCACTGATTTTCGGTGCATTATTAATTATAGTAGACGATTTAACTAAAAACGAAAAAGAAATGGCAAACACAAATAAGTTGTTTCTCGACTTTAATGAGAAAATTAGTCTAACTCCCGCACAACGAAAAAAACTCGCATCATCAAGGACGGCGGTAGAAGAAAAAATCCGCACTGAGTTAACCAAGAAAGAAGGAATTGAGTTTAAAGGATTTTTCATACAAGGCTCGCAAGCACTAACATTTAGAACCGGGGTGCTTAAGAAGGATGGAACTTACGATGTAGACTTAGGAGTATACCTAAGTGCAAAACCAAACGATATTACCTGCACTACGGTGCAGAAGTATGTATTTGATGCTGTAAAAGACCACACAGATGCGGGAGCTAGTCATCTTAAAAAATGTATTCGACTAGTATATGCGGGTGATTTTGATATTGATCTTCCGGTTTACTATCAAGGCGGAAATGATGCGACACCTTATATTGCTGTAAAGAACGGTGATTGGAGAAAGGATGACCCTAAAGGAACTGCTGAATGGTTTAGGGAGAAAAAGAAAGGCACGAATGGCCAATTAGTGAGAATAATCAAGTATTTGAAAATATGGGCGGATAAGGACGAGCGAGGCTTTAAAATGCCGAGTGGTTTTGCTCTGACCGTCTGGGCGGTTAATAGCTTTAAGCAACAGGACGACAGAGATGACAAAGCCTTGTTTGAAACACTAAAGGCCATTAAAAGTTCTTTGTCATATGATTTGTCTTGTTATTGTCCTAAAGAACCATACGATAATTTGAATAGCAACTTGGACGATAACCAGAAAACTAAGTTTAAGAATGCTCTTGACGCATTTATTACCGATGCTGAGAAGGCCATCAACGAAAAAAACCAACTAAAGGCTTCAAAGTTGTGGCAAAATCACTTGGGAGATCGCTTCCCTGAAGGTGCTGACGAAGATGTTGACCAAAAGGAGAAAGAATTGCGCTCAATGACAGCCGCTGTAACCGCGGGAACTGCGAAATTGAATACGGCTGGCCAGATTCAAACAAATTCCGGGGTTTCGCATCAGTCCCACAGAAATTTTGGTGGCAATGGGTAGATACTTCAATGCGCCGCCACGAAGATTGTTGGGGAAATTTGTGACTGAAAAAATATTGATAGAAAAGCACTTTACATTCATTAAATGCGCTTACAATGATAGGTGCCTTACGTGTAAAGGAACTTATAAGCCAACAAATACACTATATGAATACAAAGTTGTTTATGATGGTATCAGTAATCCGACCGTAACTGTTGTAAGTCCATGTATAGACTTTAATCATGATATACATATGTATTCTGACACTAAAGGACTGTGTCTACATTACCCCAAAGATAAAAGTTGGACACCACAAATGCGGCTCTACTCAACGATTATACCCTGGATTCATGAGTGGTTCGTGTATTATGAACTTTACTTAATAACTGGGCGTTGGGAACATCCATATGTAGACCATAAAACGATAAAACAAATTACTCCAAAGATTAGCGTTAAATCATGACAACTATTAAACCTAGAATATTCATTGGCTCCTCAACAGAAGGTAGAGCAATAGCTAAGATTGTTGAAAAGGAACTTGAACCTTTTGCTGATTGTCAAATATGGGAAAGACAATTTGAATTAGGCCATTCGACATTAGAAGACTTGATTAACAAACTAAGTTTATATGATTACGGGATATTAGTCGCAACCGCAGATGATGTAACGGTGTCCCGGAATAAAGGGAGTAAGGCCATAAGGGATAATATCGTCTTTGAATTTGGCTTATTCGCAGGACGACTTGGACGAGAAAGGGCGTTTTTGCTAGCGGAAAGCGGCGTTAAGGTGCCTTCAGATTTAAATGGCATTACGTTACCATTCTTCCCTACAGCTACACCTTCTATAACAGAGAAGGTGTTTGGCAATGCAAAAGAAAAGGCGCAACTTCAAAAAGAGAGATTAATTAAAAATTGCATTAGAATTAAGGATCACATCAAAGGTCATGAACGAATGTATGGTTTTGGCTTTTTACCTTCTACTGCCTTGGCTTACGGTTATTATAACGATTTTGTTTTAAAGGCGATGTCCCGTTTGATTGAATTGAAGAAACTTCAAATTGGCCACACCTGCCCATTTCCAAAACAGTGTCAGAAAGATGAACACGCTGGCGGCAACATAAAAAATGCACTTAATGAAACTCCGTTTGATGAAATAAAATTTACGATTCTTATTCCGGCAACCTTGTCAGCTGACATGTTCGACCGGGCAAAAGATGCACGAAGAAAAAGCGGATGGGAGCAAATTAAGATAGACGCAGGAGAAGGTAGACCTTTTGATTTTTATGTTCAAGGAGACATCACCTCAACTGGAATATTACAGCTTTCAGATATTCCGATTACTTTAAATTCTTTACGTGAGGCAGTTAAGGCATATATCAAAAAGTCGTACGTAGGGATAAAAGATGCGGAAGAATTGCTCGAAGCGCGGGAGATTAGAGTTTTTCAACAGGTCTTGGATTTTCTTATTCAAAGCAATCCTATTACTAAAACTCGGGTTGAAACCGTATTGGTAAATTAATAGCGAACTTATTTTTCAATTATATGAAGGCATACAAAATTTCTTTTTTCTTATGGGGCGCACTCATACCGCTAATTCAAGGGTGTTAGTGCATTTTAATGCTCAATTAATTACCATATTAATCCAACTATCGCTATGGCGAAAGCTTCAAAACATCATCGGAAATTATGGAAATCAAAATTTCCAACGTCGAAATTAATAGTCGTGCTCTAGAGCCAACTTTAACGGTTCAAGCCGCTATTGAATACTATCGTGATTTAGAAGTACCCTTGTATATTTCCGGAAAGCTACTAACCCCCGATGGGAAAATCGTTGCTTATCTACACGAACACCAAATATCCCGTGAGGTAAAGCTGGATTTGTCCTTGCTAAAAAAGGATGCCAAGGAGGATATCTATAAAAGCGGTAATAAATACCAGGGATCGTATTGGGCTACCTTAACCTTGCCTTTATCGCAAAAGGCAATCGAACATATCGAAGCAGAGCGTGAGAAAAACAATGAGAAATCTGTTGTGCTGTGCTTTGATTTCATTTTAAAATGGATGGAACTGCCTATTGAGGCCACCATGCTCGGTGCTATACAACATTACAATTTGTCATTCGCAACTATCGTGTGCAAGCACATAAACTCTTCTTTTACCATTAAGCAAAGCGATTGGGTTAAAAAGTATTCTCCTGCATTGGGGATTGGCAATTTCGTTTTGTTAGAGTATGCGATTCCCGATAAACATGAGGTAAGTAAAGATTGGAGTCAACTTTATGAGCGCTCTTATCTTCGAATGCAAGAAATGGAATCTGCCATCAGGCAAGGAGATTGGCAAAGAGCAATGTTTGCAGGCCGGCAGTTTTTTGAAAACTTGAAGATTGGTGATAAAAAGCCAAACCATAAGAATTTTGAAGATCAGTTAAGGGAATTATTCAAGAATGACAAGCACGATGATGAGGGATTTGACGAGTTCCTCAATGGCATTAAATCCTTTTTCAATTTTACTTCTAAGTATATTCACGATAAAGATCGACATGCGCAACTGAAAGCAGTTCCCGTTCCAACCAAAGAGGATGCCTATTTTATTTTTTCGCTAAGCATCGGTTTATTGAATATTATTGGCAAAAAGATCAATAAATCCTAATTGCTAGAACTGGAATAGTTGCAGAGGATTTACATCCCACCTTTTGTTTTACCCAATTTGGAACAGTCCCGTTCGTAAGCATAACCTATGCCAACATTGCTGGACCTCCGGATTTCTTTTGCAGTGAGCTCTAAATGAGTTGAGTTTGAGCTAGCGCAGCCATCGGGTCTAAGCCACCCCAGTTAATCCGTATTCCCCGTGAGGCTGCGGTGATAACATTTATATTTTGTTCAAAGCTTTGTTCAAGAGCATCAAACGCTTTTTAATCCCGTTGCCTTTCGGGTAATGATCCCAATCACCTTGCCAGTTTCAAGGCTTATAAGTCGGCCACCAGAATTGCCTTGATTGACATTAGCGTCCAACTGTATGTAATTACCTGAAGCCTTCACAAACTGGGACGAAATGATTCCCTGAGCGATACTTAGGTTGTCCCCTTCAAAAGGGAAACCAAGGAGTGAATAGCGGTCTTTCCAAATTTGTCGAAGCATACTTTCCTAGATTATTTGATAATTGCTGTAGCATTCTCCCATACAGCAACAGTTTTCGCATCAAACAACTCCACCTTCTGACATTTGAATTTTTGTTTAATAGACATTATGTGTTCTTTATCCTGTTCCGAGTAAACACCTATGTAGATACTTAATAGGGCCGACTTTCGACCAGAATTCTTCGTAAACTTGGCCGCCTTGTTTATGGCTTCGATAATATGCTCATCGTATTCTCCAAAATTGAAACCAAAAGTTATAAGGGATCCTTCTATTGAACAAAGGCGATCATAACAGAACGCTAGATATCGATTGTGCAAAATGTTTTCAAGTTTGTCATGCGAATTTCCCGCGGTGATAAATATTGGGTATTCCTTTTGAGCCAGACGCTTCTTAATGTTATCAAGAAGATAGTTGTCGTTAGTATAAGTCTCCTTTTCTATTTCAATACCTGTATCGAATAATGGCAAAGCACCATGCAAATAATGAATGTTTTGATTGTGTTTGTTTTTACCCCACCTTAGTTCCGAGTAGTTTCTGTCTTCATAAGGAACAAACTCGTCTGTCTCCTCTGCGTCCTTACCAAAGCCATCGATTGCATTTTTCGTCTCATTACGCATAAGAACCCAATACATGAGCAAATCATAATTTGCTGTAAATACATTGCCACCATTTAAAAATTCACTGAGGAAAGCGGAGCATGCCTTGCTTTTTTCTTCTGGTATCTTATAAACGTGTTCTGGGTGTAGTTCCTGAATGGCGTCAATTAATCCGTTCTTTAGTGCAGTGCTTGCTTGGTGGATGGTTTCTATGACTTGGTGATCTACATTGAAAACCGCAGCTATCTCTGCAAAGGCATCAAGCTGTCTCATCAGTAATTCGAAGTTGTTTGTGTTGATAATCTTGAACAACTTCTTAAGGGTTTCGTCTTCGAGTTTGTCAATAAACTTACTTAGGGCATTATAAGAAAATATGCTTCGATCATAGGACATACTAAAACCGTTGCCGAGCAATAAATGTTTTACGCGCTTTTTGCTATTTAAATGCGCAATAACCTCTTGATAGGTGAGCAACTTTCCTTCAGACATATGGATGTGTCTAGTTTAGACTTAATATCCCTCTAATATACAATGTTTGTTTCATTTGTACATCCGAAATTTGTTATATCTAACAAAGGGGTGCCTTATTAGATAGCGTTCGAACGGAATTAGAAAAAGTCGAGGATGTCACTATTCCGGACTTATCACTGTGGGCGAATCAAGATATAGTGGAAGATCAGAGCAATCCTGTTTCTGCAGATGACAGTTTACAATCTGAATAAGGCTTACTAGGTCTGATAATTCTTGCCGGGCTTTCACGGGTTCAATAGTTTAACCGTGGAGGGTAAGGACTAGTGCGGTCGGAGGGAGAAATTCCCTCTCTTTTTTGTAAACCAATAAACAAGGGAAAAATAGGCATAAAAAACCCCTTTTATGGGGTATGTAGGAGTGTGGTTAGAAACCTATGATGTAAGAACAACTTTCGCTGCGGAAATCGTTGATTTCCTTTCTTTTACCTTGTATTCCCTCCTAACTAGTTTTAAACTTTCATTCATTCTATTGATGGCATCCATATGTTCAGGCTGATCTAAATAAGTCAGCTTGTTTTGGCGCTGGAGCCGTTTTCTGATTGCTTCGGTTTTGCTAACTTTCTTTATCATGTTAAAGGGTTTTTAAATTGCCCTGGTATGTTAAAAAGGGTGGCAAAGGTAACACTTTTTCCTCTAACCTACCAGTATTTAAATCATAGTTTACCACCTTCCCCTTATAACCAGCAAATATTAAAGGACGATGCAATATATTGGCTTCAGTAGCATCTAAAATTATAAGCCCGTCAGCGCGTTGCGCCTTCATCAAATTTTTATTGCTTATTTCACCTATCCAAATAAATTTTGACATTGGTGTTTCAAGTATTATATCCCGGATATCGGAATCCATAGTTTCATTCAAAGCTAAACCATCTTTATAGGAACGGCTCGAGGTGAGATAAAATCTTATCAACACTTCAGTGTTCGGTTCAAGTAATGGCTTCGGCCCGTTAAGTAAAAACTCCAACGCATAGTTTTTAGCCTCAAAAGCTTCTAAATAAATCTTCGGATATAACGGAGCGATAAAATGTTCGATATTGCATCTGTGCCAATCAGCTGGATAATGGGGAGTCGGCATGTCCAAATACGCTTTTTGATATGCAGGGTGATTGTCATCAATAAAAACGAATTTCTTACGTACATCGTCCCAATCGTAAATGCTAATATTTTGTTTGTCCGTAACCCTTTTTAAATGTGGCTTCAGATCTGCGGGATTAAGTAAATCAATTTCTTCAACTGTAACTTTCTCATGGCCGATACATAGCATTGCGTGCCCGATATCGCCCCCCCTAGGAAAATCCGTCACCTCCAAAATTAACGGAATACCACTTTCAATATAGCAGCTAAGGAGCCGGTTAAAGTCATTTTTATGCTCTTCTTTAGAATAAATTCTAGTGCCAAATCCAAAATCCTTTAAAGCAAATGACATTTGCTGTGTGTTTAACCCTTGAGAGGGGACCTGTCTTTCATTAGAAACCCGTTCCAATGTATGAATGATTTTAGAAGGTAACACAGGTTTATATTCAGGATATTTAGTCCCAAAATATTCCATGATTGCCCATAGAGTGGTTTCAGCACATGTAATAGTTTCCGTATCCTGAGAGGAATGAGGAAACCCTTCCACTTCAAACTTTAGAGAATTGACAGTCGTTTTTACGGTCGTAGAGCAGGATAAAAATGAGTTATCTTGGAGAGCCTTTGGAGAGATAGTGCTCCTACCTATAATGTACGGATCAGTCGGCCTAAGCACGATAAACCCCCTGTATTGTCGTTGGAGAAAGCCTATACGCCGGTTGTTTTTAAAATCCCCATCTTTAATCAACCCTTCAAATATTGATAAACGAATGCAATCACGTTTGTACTTGTTTAATTTGGAAGAGTAATAATGGTAATAGCTATCTCTATATACCTTATCAACATAATTTGTTTCTGCTACTAAATAACACGTATCCTTCAATTGTCCAAAATGAGGTGCAACTTGTTCATTTGCCAGATCAGTCGCGTCAACATTGTTTATCCCAAACTCGGTTTCCAAAAGCTGGGTAACAAGCTCCACCCCTTGAGTTATTGGAACTATATAAATTTCGATGCTCATCTATAATCCTTAAAAAAATAAAACTTATTTAATAACTTTTGCAAGTATACAAAATCATCTTTTTCCCCCAAAGATCTTTTAACTCAATCACACTGGAATATTCAAAACTTAAAACAGTTCTTATGTCGTGCTTGATGGCTCCGTTCTTGAGTTTTGTTCTCGGTTGCGAGTGGCACCAGATATTGCCCAATTAAATATGTAAAAATTGAAAGTACTTCAAAATAGGTTATTGCTAAAAGAGGAATCTTACTCATCTCTCGTTAATGAGGCGTTCCTTAATTTATGACATCTGAAGAGTTGAGTAACTCTTAATGCCTTGATGCCAGCCTTGAATTAGTCTACCGTAGATTAAAAATATTATGGTAACCAGCGTTAGTTAAAAATATCATTTATCATGTCATCTGCCATATCATCTAATGAGTTGTCGAACTCCTTTATAAAATTCTCACCAGCCAATTTATTAGCTTCATCGCAACAGCTGGTCCATTGTACACTCTTCCCTTGGTTAGATTGGCTAATAATAAACTCGGGGTGCTGTTTATGAGTGGGACAAATAGTCCTCTTTTTAGTCTTCTCAGCTGCTTCTTTTAGACGTCCGGTAAAGTCCATTTATGCAGATTTAGATGATGAATAAATGATCTACAGTCTTATATAGTTTATAGACTTGGATAATATAGTCTGACTGCAAAAGGAAAGTAAATGTTTCGGCGGCCAACTTTAATCGTAGGATTTTGAACTCTTGTATGTTTCGTTATAATTCTTTGCGAACTTAACAAAGCATCGTAAACATCAAGCACATCTGGTCCTTTACCGCGCATTTGAGAAAATCCAGCACCTCCTTCTATAATGGATTGCGTATAAAAGCCACCACTTCCGTCTTCTCCAGCTTCTTGATTTTTATCGGCTCCGAATAACCAAGTAACTCCTGCAACACAGTGTATAAGATAGTTATCAAATATTCCTCTTGTTGTGACCCTTTTCCGTTCTCCTATCATGGCGGTCCGCTCCCCTTTTTCAAATGCTTCCAGAATAAATTGTGCCGGAGATGTTACCTCTCTACAAGCGTCAATTGAAATGGTCTGCTTCAATACATTTTTCGGACTCAACTCTCTCTCGCTGATGAATTCCCCCTCTCGCAGCTTACAGTAAGTTAACCCATCGGCGGCATATACAAATCCGTGTCCAGAAAAGGCAATAAAGGCATAATCAGCGAAGCAGTTATTCAAATGCTGCATAACCACTGATTTACTTTCGTTTATTAATGTGGTAATTTCAGGACTATACCACTCCCCACCTGCCAATGATGTGAGATATTCCTTCCATAACTGCACATCAGCTAATGCGCCTTCTAAATATCCTTTTTGGCCTTTCGTGCCTGGCGCGCAAATTATAATTGCTTTTCTTCTCATGCTAAATAAGAGTTGATGAATGCTTCGAATCCCATAGATTTATATCCGGATTTATTGTCACCGTCATTCTTTATCCACCAGGTTCTGTGCGTTTTAACGATTTCTTCCACGTTTATAAAGTCTTGTATCAATGACTTTTGGTAATAGTGATGCCTGTATACCTGTTCAATAAAATTGAACCACATTATGCAGTATAAATCATATCTAATAGCCTTTTCATTTTCGGTATAAGAGGAAAGGCTATCTATAAAATTTTTGTCTTCTAAATAGGGATGCTCTATGCCTGTATTTAGGATATTATTCAGGTTTTCATTTAAACGACTTTTCTCATTGTCTCTCTGGCCACCCCAGTATATGAACAGTGAGATTACTAAGCTGGCTATTCCGACCAAACAAGTAATTTGTTCGGTATTCAATGATTCAGAACTCAAAAGCATTATGTACTATTTTATGTTTTTTAATGCATACTTAAATGATTCTTCGCCAAATTGTTTGATGGTTCGCTCCATCACCGGCTTTAACTTTCTTTCTATAATTTTCTTAAACCCCTCACAACATGTCTCCCATTGCAAGTTTGCACCATTCAGATTGTTTACAGCTTTAAACTTCGCTCGCTCTTGATGAACGTTGCACTTGTTTGCATCTGTCACAGATTTTGCCGCTTTTGTAATATAATCAATAAACCTGGGTTTCATTTGGTTTATTTTTATGGCAAAAAAAGAATATTTATCAAGTATACATTCGAAATAAAATCAACATAATGAGATTAGATATTAATAACTTTATTACACATGTGCGCAAATAGATTGCGCAGCAAAATCCATCAGCCTTGTGCTAGGATGAAACCATCTAGCACAGAACCTCAGGTGTGCATGCCTCTTCGGATAACTTGTATTGGTTCCTTTAAATGGAATATTGTTTGTTGATAGAATGAAGCCATCTATCTCATTAGAGTTAAGTGACTTAAAATGGGAATAATTCCTAGGTCGCTGGCCAGATAAACTTACAATTGTGATATTTCGAGTTTGATTACTGTCTTTGTAAATCATTTATCTAGCACTCAAATCATTGACGGATAAGTGCATGCGAAGGTGGGATGTATAAAAACTTCTAAACATTTTGATAAATGTCCCAACCATCTTCATTAAAAAAGGCAGCTAACAAGCTGCCTTAAGTGACTATACAAGTTCCATTTCTGTGAGATCCGCCAGCTCACTTCTTATAGGTTCCCCTACAATGGCATGAGCAAATTTTTCTCTATGCTCCTTTCTTAACCGGTCTGCATCGAAGTCTTTATATGCTTGTAAATCTGCCATCGAATTACACATATACTGAATCTCGTATGTAACAATGCCTGGTTCCATCACTCCATTTTGTAGTAGCTTCATAAAGGTATAGTCAATAAAATGGCCTGTGTTTATAACATCTGGAATATGAATATCAGCCATCCATTTAAACCATTCCTTCTCAAAAGATTCTTTAACTTTTATTTTTACTCTGTAGATTACCATTTTTTGGGTTTTAAATTTCAAAGATAGCTTGTATAAACTTTAGCAGAAAATTCGCTAGCGGGTAGGCTTGATTTAGTTAAATTCGGTGGTCTAATATATACGACAGTCTTCATAAAAAGTTAATGACTTTTTTTCCTAAATGAGAACGCTACTTCACCATAAATTTCTCCAAACTTTCTTTGAGTTTTTCTTTTTCTAACTTGATGATATCGAGTGTCTTGTGAGATATGGGAATCTGTAGAATTAGGAAAATAATAGAAGTGTCCGGTCGGTTTAAGTAATTCATCGTTTTTGTCAAAGTTCAGCGTTAGGAAAGTAATTCCAGTTACTGGCTCATTATGAATAGAATAAGTATACATAATTTCATCATGTCCTATAAATGCACCTTTTATTGAACGCCATTCCATATGGTCTTTTAGAAATTTCTTTTCTATTTTACCATCTCTACTAACACCATTCCATGTACGCTTTCCTTTAACAGATATACTAGTTGTAAATAAACGACCGGTAATTTTAATGGTGCATTCTCCGCCGTGGGCGTTGCTACCTGGACTGTTAGCAAATTCCATTCCCTCGGCTACAACGCAGGTGTATTCCCAGGTCCCTTCAAACTTTGAAGTTATATTCCATCTCCCAGAAACCCAACGCCACCCCATGACTAAAAACCGTAACAAGAAAAATCCACCACTAGACGCCATTACTTGAATTTGTTGCGAAATAAAAAAAGTAAAACCAAATAATAAATAAATTTAACTAGTAATAGATTGAGTAAACTCCGACTTATAACATCTTTTGTTTAATCAGATATATTATAAAAAAGCCGATTGTCTATAAGCGCTTCAGTTTATGGCGTTTTCCGTGTAGACTATCTTTGCGTCTTACCAATCCAGTTTATTCCTCCCAAAGATCAAAATATTACTTACTCGGAAGTTGGGAGACTTTCTATCTTTTCTAACTTGTAATCAGTATTTACGGCCTTAGCCATAAGTGTTACGGCCAAAGGGCCCCATGTATCCAAAACCTTTTCGTATAGTGACTTATATCGTTTTGTTAAAACTATGATTGAATTTAGAATGAACCACAAATAGCTATTTGTGTGGTCCATTCACAGATTTTTCGGTTTTATAAAGTTCGTTTGTTGAGTTCGACAAAATTGCCATGCTTCGGGGAAATTAATCCTAAGCCTATGATTAAGGCATTATCAGCTAATTTTTCGTAGTTCTTTCATGTCCATTCAACATAATTATTTGCGCTGGTATCGAAAGCGTTCGATGCTAACACAAGAAGATTTAGTGTCTGTTTTAGGTATCAAGGACAAGTCGATGGTGTCGCGGTGGGAACAAGGTCAACGCACCCCTGACATCTACACGTTACTTGGATACCATGTCCTGTTTGATATTCCTGTCGAATTAATGTTTGCTCGTCAAAAAAACACTCTGGTAGATACCATAAACAAGAGGATAACGGAACGTATTGAGTATTTGAAAGGTAATAGGCCAGACGGGCAGGCATTAAAGAGGATTGAGTTCCTGGGAAGTACCCTTACCCGGTTAAATGACTCCGCCGACGTATATGAAGCAAATTAGCCTTGGCATTTACGCTAATCTCCGTGGATTTTCCTTTGCCTGTGTCGAGATGCCGGATCGGTTGCTGGATTATGGTGTAGTGTCAGCTCGGCCTTACGATATCGTTAAACTCTTGGTCAGGGTTAAGAAACTCATTGCATTCCATCAACCGAACTTAATCGTTCTTCGGGACGCCAATTCAGTGGATTCGGTCCGTATGCGAAGACTCATTAACGAGATAACCGAAGTTGCGGTTGAAAGTACCATTCCGGTGCACCAGTACTCCCGTGAAGAAGTGAAACTGGTATTTAGCCGATTCTTAGCCCTCACGAAACAAGAAATAGCGGATTACATCATTGCGGAGTGGCTTCCTGAATTAGTCGATAAACGGCCACAACCCCGAAATCCATGGGATCCCGAAGACTACTACATGGGGGTGTTTGATTCTCTTGCCCTTATCATGACTCACGAGTTTGCACCGATGCACCAATAAGGAGATTGCTTGGAGGGAGCTTTGCTCCCTCTTTGCGTACCTTACCGAGTAATCTCCTTATTGGTGCTTGATAATCTCCCTGGGTAGCGATGGTTCCGAGTCTGATAGTCTCTAAATGGGTAGAGGGAATTGCTATTAAGCCAAAAACACGCTTCTAGAACTGAAGTCGTCAGAGGACTACACTGGCACCAGTTCTTCACAAAAAACAAAAGTATATGGAAACGAACACCAAAGACGCCTTTCACTTGGCGACCGCAGCAATTATTGCGCACCTCGAACAAGGGATTCTGCCATGGTGCTTACCTTGGAAACAAGGCCAGCTCCCCCTGAACCCCATTACCCGCAAACGATTCCGGGGTCTCAACCTATGGCTCCTGAATAGTTTGGATTATCCCACGAACTACTTCCTGACCTACCAGCAAATTAATGACGTTGGTGGTCGGGTTAAGAAAGGAGAAAAAGGCCACCTCACCCTGTATTGGAAAAATGCCGATGAGCCCGGTTCCAAACCTGAGTTGCGCCATTCGAGGGTGTTTAACATCCAACAATGCAGCGGCTTGCCGGAGGCAGAATTTCCCCTCATAACCAAGGTAGGAGATCCTATTTCTATCCTGGACGAGATTATTCTCTCCATGCCGCATCGGCCTGAAATCCGTACGCTTGATGATTCACTCGCTTATTACCACATTGACGAGGATTTCGTTAATGTGCCCAGGAAGGAAACCGTTGAAGATGTGGAAGACTACTACCTCAATTTGCTCCAGGCTTTGGTAAACAGCACCGGTTCCAAAGGACGGTTGGCAAGGAGGCACATCGTTGAGAGACTTCTTTCCGGGGATGAATCCTATTCCCAAGAGGAACTTGTCGCGATTTTAGGGGCCTCTTATCTTTTTGGCTTTTCTGGCCTAGAGTGTGCGTTAACCAACACGGTTCGGGGAAATGCCGAGAAATGGGCAGAGATTTTCAGGAAGGATTCCCGAATGGTTGTATATGCGGCTTGCCAGGCGCAACGTGCGGTAGATTACATTTTAGGATTAGACTATGCGACCGCGGCAGAAGTTGCAGCGTCAAACGCGCAGTAGTATGAAGCCGACTAAAACGAAAGTTCGGAAGGTTAACTACTTGCATTCAGGGAAGGGCAGCAAAAAACAACCGTACATCCCCCTTGCCGGCAATTATCTTCGGCAGTTTGGATTCGAGGTTGGTGATATGATTCAAGTTACCCTTAGTCCCGATATGATTACAATAACCCGGCGGCCAGACTAAAGGCGGTTTTCGAGGTTGATTAACTCTATGAGGAAGCAATGCTTCCTCATTTTTGTGAACACTTAGTTAACCAGATTATCCTTTTAGCAAATCGCGCCCCTTCTCCAATTTTTTATAGGCTTCAATTATGAAGGATACTACATCAGATTCGCGAATGGTATATAGTTTTTGTTTGATTCTAAAAAGTGTTCTTTCAAACCACTTTTTAGCGTTGGGCTTGACATATTCTGTACATAACTCGCGAAGCTCTTCTTGATAATACTGCATAAACGCTTCCATTTCTTCGCTATGGGCACTGCTAAACTGCAATAACAACTGCTGGTCTTTATAAACCATAAAAGGAACCTGTTCAAAATCTGAGCCCATGATTGACAACTCCGCAATTTGCATCTGAGGACAGGATAATGCGTATAGCGCCTCATTTACGTGGTAGGAGGTGCGGGATTTACGCTCTGCCGTTAACTTAGCAAAAGCCTCCTCATATGGGGTTTTATGAGTAAACATATACAGAATGAGCTCTAATGGTGAATAGGACTCATCAGTCCCTCTATTAGCTATCGATTTAAGCGATAACTTAACCTTTTCCATTGTCGGTATGTACCTTACACCATCTGCCTTGCTTGCAGTTAGGATGAATACCTCAGAATATAAATGTTCTAAGCCGGCTTGTGTCAGTAGATCCTTAAACACATGGTCCATAATGGCTAACGGGTGAGGGTTAATCAAGAAAAGTATTTCTATCTGTGACTTTAATGCTTGGTAGCTCGCAGCAAAATGATTTTGTACCAGCTCTCCGAAATCCAGAATATACTCTTCAAGTTCTTTGGGAACCAGTATTTCCGCTTTTTCCAAACGACTGATTCCACTTTCTCGAACCTCATCATTCAATAAAGAAATTTCAGATTTGATATACTTCCCTGTATCATAGAGTTTGACCATTGAGCCGAAAATAATTTCTAGCTTCGTTGCATTGGGATGTTTTATCCTTAAGCCGAACAACTTTGAACCCACTCGAAAATTGTTTGAATCCTTCGCTAGTGCGAACGAGGGAATTTCGCACAAACAATAATCCAGCAAGAAAGAGCTTAGAGTCTCTTCTGTTATCGCATCAAAGTGCAAAATAGTATCGCGCACAGATTTAAAACTTGAGAACCTTGCCTTAAATTCTTTGCGAACTTCCTGATGGTGTTTAGGTTTAAAGTGCTTATACATAGTGCGCTTTTTGGAATATTTAATGTTTACAGGAGCTTAACATCTCCTACCGTTACGTCCAGTAGAAGTATTAAACTGTAGAAATATACCAATAACGACCTGTGGAAAAGATGTAATACAAATTTTCACCAAGAGATGCTATGATGAAGAGAAGTTACGTATATTTACAAAATCTAATGCTCCTGTTCCCCAAGAGCTTTCTTAAACGTAAACTAAGTAACGGGTGTCTTCATGGCGCTCGTTATTTTTTTTATCTCTGTTGTCCCAATTACAAATAAATAAGCCTCGCCCATAGAGGTAGGCAAGGCTATACCATCAACCATTAACCAAGAAAAGAATGACATTAACTGATCCACTTATATTTAAAATTATCTGCAAGTTTATCTAAAGCTATATATGTTTGGTTGTATACAGTAGTTCTAAAGAGTGATCTCGTTCCGGCAAGAATTAATAGAGATTTCATTCGCTTTAATTTTATACAAAGATATAGTGAATAATTCTGGGATTTTTAACTTACCAATCGTTGTTTTTGTTAAATCTCAAAACAAATCTGTCAGCGAAAAAAACGCTGAGCTATTCGGCGTTCCTTCTTTTCCCAACTCGTAATACTTACACCCGCACGGTCCCCGTTTCCAGAATCGCTTAAGCTTTCTTTTGATTCATTAGTGAACGAACCCAATTCGTGATAGTTTCAAAGGAGTTCCTACAACGACCAATTCACGTTCAAGGTTTTATCTCCTAGTTTTCCGGTTTTAACCAAATCAAATGTTTCATGTATAAGATTACGGAAGCCGTCCAAGATTTTCTATTTCATTGTAAGTACGAAAAAAACCTCGCATCTAAGACTACTAAAGCCTATGAAACAGATCTGTTTCAATTGGTCAGTTTTTTTAAAAGGCGTAAGTTTTCTCTCGAAATGCAGAGCGTTTCTAAATCTTATATTAAGGAATACCTGCAAGAAATTTCAGTTCTTAAAGCAAAATCCATTAAACGAAAGATTGCCACGATACGGGCGATGTTTAATTTTTTGGAGTTTGAGGATAGGATTATCGTGAGCCCTTTACGAAAAATGCGCATTAACATTAAGCAAGACAGATCTCTTCCCCAGGTGCTTTCATTAAAGGAGGTAGAAGGTATATTACAATTCGCCTACAGAGCTAAAGGGAGCGCAAGTAAGCGATCTCTTCGACGTAAGGGACTTATTCGGGAAATAGCGGTCTTGGAACTTTTGTTTGCCACCGGCGCTCGGGTATCGGAGATAGCTAACCTTAAGACGAACCAAATTGACTTGAACTCAGGGAAAATAGTACTTAGAGGTAAAGGAGCAAAAGAAAGGATGATTCAAATCTGTGAAAGACAGGTAATACAAGTATTGAAAGAATATCACTGTGCTTTTGCTAGCTCAATAAGGCACTCAGAGTATTTTTTTATAAATCGTTTAGGCCGCAAACTATCAGATCAGTCAATAAGAACTATTGTTAAAAACGCGGCTAGAAACTCGGGTCTAGAAAGACGAATAACCCCTCATGCCTTTCGGCACTCCTTTGGCACCCTGTTACTTGAAAACGACGTTGATATAAAGTATATACAGCAACTCCTTGGTCACAGTTCTATTATGACTACCCAAATTTACACTCATGTATCGTTTGAGAAGCAAAGACAGATATTGACCAACAAACACCCAAGAAAGCAACTTGCAATTTCTTTATAGGGCTACGATCCAACAACGGATAACTAAAGATTATCGATGGATAGCCTCGATACAAACGAAATTGCGAAAAAATATCAATTAAGAAAAGATATCTGGCCTTTAGAGGATAAATGGCATCGCTATAACCACTACAAAATATCCTCCTTCATTCGTAAAAATTATCCGGGCCCAACATCGAATGACAAACTGATACTCAATGCTGGATCGGGAGGGCAAGGTTATGGGTTCGATGAAAGCAATATGTATCACTTTGATCTTGTTGACACAAATATTAAAGAGAAAAAATATTTTACCGTTGGGAACATTGAATCACTTCCTTACAAGGATCAAAGTTTTGACGTCATATTGTGCGTTGGAGAAGTGTTAAATTATACCGACGCCTTCAGGTCAATCCTAGAATTTTCCAGAGTAGTTAAAGTGGGAGGGGAACTAGTCTTGGAGTTTGAGTCCAGCAAGACCCTTGAATTACTTTTTAAGCCCGAATTCAATGCTACAAGCACGATTGTTGACACTTTCTTTCAGGGAAAGGCAGAAAAAATTTGGTATTACTCCGAAGACTATATCCTTGCCGTTCTTCAGGACTTCGGTTTCGAAATTAAAAAGATTGAACGCTTTCATACTCTATCTATACTAGTGCAACGGCTAACCAACTCCCCAAATTTTTCTGTGAAATTTGCCTGCCTTGATTATTTGGTTCGCTATATTCCATGGCTGAATGGTTGTGCTTCAAACGTTATATTGAAGGCCCAAAAGATCAAGTGATTTTCTCCACTACTTTCTCCACAGCCTTATTTAATATTCCTGATGCCTTTTTAGAATAGAATGATAAGAGAGCCAAATAGGCCATACTTGTAAATATTAACAAGGTTGATTGGTCTTTGTATTCAATGTTTAGAATCAGTTTCATAAGGAAGGATACCCCTCCCAAAAAAACTAGCAGTAATAAAAATCCGAGAAAAAAGAACAAAACTGTTTTATGTGGCCTTTCGGGGACTTGAATTGACTTCTCATCAGAAAGACCACTATAGCTATCAAGCGGAATAGTGATAATATTCTTAAGTTTTTCAATTACCTGAGAATACAAGTTGTGTAAATGTACGCCGTAGTTGTGAGCATCATTTTCGGAAAGAATCATAGTATACCAACGCCCATAGTGCTTGAAATAAATTGTCTTTAGAATCAGTAAAAAACTCTCCTTTTTGAGAGTCTGATATTCATCCGCAGGATATAACATAAGAACAGCCGGTAAATTGCTCTCAAAACTCGCTCCTCCTAATGAAGGCTGGAAGTATGGGCTATTAATCAAACCAAAATTGTTCATTTTAAGAAGTCGAATCAGGTTCCTGGTTTTGGGGGAGTAATCTTGCTCGTTGAGTGCGCCTTGCGTACTAACCTCCGCCACCACATACATTGGCTGGTAGTTGTTAGAATGAAAATACTCCTTTAACTTTTCCGTAAACTCATAGAAGGTATTGTTCTTCCTATATGCCTTATCGATTACCAAATAATCAATGAATACCAGTTTTTCCTGTTTGAAATAGATAAACTGACCGTAGCCAATAACAACCTTGTTCATATAGAACCCAACAACAGCGAAATCGGCATCTAAAAATTTGCGATTGTAAAAATCCAACCCATAGATAATCTCATTAGTGTTCGTAACAATATTCAGGTCTGTGTTTTCTACGTAGATCCTCAACGCCTTTCGAAAGTCATCGTCAGACGAATTGGTAAACCTCCTAAGCTTATAGACTGTACTTTCCGTTGAATCAATCGCCATCGATAATCTTTAGTTATCCGTTGTTTAATGACTAAAGGTAAAAAGAACTCTTTTAATATATCAAAGTCAATTGCGACAAAACTTTGCTAATGATAAGATGAAGACATTACCAGTTATGTGCTAAACACAATGATTGAAAACCCTTTTAAGAGGAATTCTCGCTTCACGGCTCAGGATCTTGAGAATGCCAGAAAGAATTTTAAGGATGCGGAAGCAGCCCTAAATGCTATCGATTTTGACGCTTTAGATTTTGATATCAATGAGGCTATTAGACTAAAGGCCACATGGAAAGAAGCTAGGGATATATACGATAGAATCGAAAGTAGCTTACGTAGTGAAAACGATAAGGATAACAAATAGTCGAAAAATATGAATTTGAACGATAGGGCGAACTTACAAAGGCTTCCAAAGCCTTTTGTTGTTAAATCCATTCAGTGGGATTCCATGCATCTTCTTGAGGCCTGCAGCAGGACTGATATAGTCCTTGCTCAAGATGTATTGGAAGCAAAAAGGGGTTTCTTTTTTCACGCCGCATACACGGAATATGACGCCGAAAACCTTTGTCGTCATATTGATACTCTGGATATAAGGTTTACCCCGGAGTTTAAAGCATTTGAAAAAACATGGAGGCGAGACGAACTCAATCATTATATAGGCTTTAGGTATATTTATTCGCTAATGTTTAATCAAAGTGTTTCCGAGGTTGCTGAGTTAATCGAAACAAGGCCCTTTGATTTTTCTCAAATCCAGAAATTCTTTAAAGACGAATTTGTTATTTGCTTATTGATTGCTTATGACGAAATCTTAACGACAAGAGGCTATGCGAGTGAATTTGGTTTATACAAGAGTTTGGGCTCCTCTGTTTTTTTAGATTGGTTTAAGCGAGTCACTAGGGACGAAGCATTTCATTTTCATAATATAATGCAAGTAATAAAGGCGAGGCACTCGAACAGAATAGACGAAATTCCATTCACATTAAAAACTTTTATTGAAAAAGACTTACAGAGGGATGACTATAGAGCAACTTTTGTTTTAGATCACGACCTCTACAATGTGGAGTTTTTGCAGAAGGGTGCGGCAGTTATTGAGCGCTACTTTTAATTTTACAATAATTCGCCCTTTAAATTAAGGCTAATGTTATCAAAAGCGCCTTGATTAGGCTGTAATAATAGCAAAGGATGAAAGTGTTTAAGCGCCGAAACATATTGCAAATCCATAAAGTGTAAGTGTTATATAAACAACTTACTCCAGACTTAACTTCTCAAAAAGTGTTTGTTCGTTAGAGTAAAGAAACGCCCCTGAATTGTTAGGTAAGACTAACAGAATTCTGCCATCACTAAACCGGTAGGGAACGTAAGACATCTGTGCATTGGACAGTAAACGCTGAATGTGTGAGTCTATTTTACCATCATACTTTTTTATTCCTGCTTCTATATGTTTTTCTGCGACAACTATCACTTCCTGTCTAACCATGGGGAGCAAAGATATATGTTTAAGGATAGTCTTTGCATGCGCAGCGAACATTGCGATACACCCTGGACCTTAAACCTCACCAATGCCAATATAGCTAGTCTTTTACGACGGAGCGACTATGGCTCATAAGCATATTTTCGTTCATTATTGCTAAGTATTATCGGACATCCATAATTTTATCTACCCTTTCCCTTGTTGCGCAAATAGGCTGCGCAACCGGCACTTTACTTTGTCTTCATGTTTACCAAGAAAGAGGATAACAAAAAAATGACATAAAAAATTTGTTTAATTGTTTTTCCGTTTTTACATTTAGGTCTATAAGCCATTGGTGCTGCTACCCCCTTAGGCATTAAGGCTGGAACTACCCAAAGTTCGTGAACTGACTTTGGAAACACGGATTTCGGATTTGATTTCTCTGAGTATTACTTTCTAACGTTTAATGACATGCCATGAAAACTATTTACGCCCTTCTTTGGGGATGCGCCCTTCTTTTGCTATCCCATAATGTCTCTGCCCAAGGCTGCGATAGCCTGAGCGACTTTGAATTTGAGAGCAGCAGTCTGGGAATAACCCAGGGGTTTGCCTCTTCAGATATCCTTACCTGTGTCACCGTAGGTCAGCAATCAGAACTCCTTATTCCCTTTGTAGCCTATAGCACCATTAGTAGTGCAACCGGAACTGATACAGTTATGCAGGTAAGCTTTGGATCTCCAACCAACATGCCCTGTGGGTTGTGCTGGGGTATGAACAAGACCACGCATATCTATAGCCCCGGCGAAAGCGGCTGCTTCCTCATTCGGGGCACGAGTACAGGAACGGTAGGACAGTATGTGCTCAACATTCCGGTAACCCTTACCCTTGCAAGCGGGGCTACCCAGCAGACTACGGTTCAAACCTTAGGGGGAACCAATGGCAAAATAGTCCTTCGCCTCATTGACAGTGATGGCTCCATTCAGCCGGTAAACTACAACGCTACCGGTAATTCTTCACCCTGCAACCAATAACCTATGAGAAAGATCCTGACCCTCCTCTGGCTGTTCGCTTCAAGCCTTATAGCCTCAACCGCTTTTGCCCAGTGCTACACTCCAACGGGTGGAACAGTGTGCAGTTCAACCGGCACCCTCACTAATTACGGTACCTTTTCTGCCAAATACAGCTGGGATTCCATTAAGGTTTCTCAAAACGTAACCTTAACAGTCAAAGATTCCGGACTGACCTTCAACAATTCAGATTACATGGTTTTGGAGATATATACCGAGTGCCCTAAAAATGTGCAACTGTGGTTAAAATACGGCACCCAGGCCTTCTCTAAATTTAACCTGGACAACTATACCTTTAACGGACAAGCGGGAAACGAACACGTGTACTTCGCATGTTATAAAAATCCAACCACCCTCCAACTTATTCGTGATAGCTGTGGAGTGAACATAGCAGACACCGGAACTATCCGCATCCGTAAGATCTGCCAGTTCTCCAACCTCCTCACCAGCTTTGGTAACAAGGAATGGATTGAGAATATCTTTAAATGGAAGAATTCCTCCATCAGCACGGCATTTAATGACTATTTGGGATCCGGCACCAACCAGTCCCTGAACTTCACCCACAACGTTGGCTCAGGAGCGCCTATCCTACAAAACAACTGCACCATCTGTCCTTCCGCAAGCAGTAATGACTCCTTTGCTTTCGAATACCGTATGGACACCATTCTTCCCAGAGGGTTTTATCAGATCATTTGCAACACCCCCAATGATTTAACCTTGAGTTGCAAAGGTGGCGGTTCAGAAATTTTCAATTATTGGACTAACGGTAATTCAAAGTCCACCAAAACCGCCAACCGGCTTATCAGGCCAAGCACCAACGGTGGCAAACCCGGCGACCTCTATGCTATTACGACCACTGGCAAGTGGCTTTATCAGCTTAAAACCGATACCGGTAGCGTTACCGCCAACTTTTCTATCTGTAAAATGGACGGGGACTACACCTGGGGAAACAACAAGTGGAATGCCTATGTCTATGACTACAACAATCCGGTGTATGACGGTTATGGATATCAGGGAACCTTCACAAGTGATAGCGCAACATTTGCTTATAGCTGGCCGACCCAGCCAACCCTCAACAACTACACTTGTGGCGTAACGATGGATGATAGCAGCTACCTGGTTACTTTCCTCATGAGGAAGAACTTTCAGCCAGGCAAATACAAAGTGCGTGTAAAAAGCCAGCAAGGAGGTCAATGTTTTTTAAGCGATAGCAATGGCGTGGTTAAGTACTACATCAGCAATACCGGTATAGCCAGTAGCTATGATGTGACCAGCCCTTTCATCACTTTTTCAGGAGATACGTTCTTCACGGCCACAGTGTACAAGTACACTACCAGCACTGCCAAATTGAGCTTTGTAAGCTGCCGCGAACCAAAGGACCCTGGCCATATCACGGTTAGCCGGGATACCGCTTGTGTGGGAGACCAGGTAACCTTGACCGCAGATACCGCAGACGGAACGGAAACACAGTGGTATAAGAAGTCCTGTGCCGGAACAGGAGGACTATATATAGGTAGTGGAGCCAGCATCACTGTAACGATGGATACCAGCACCACCTTTTATGTGAGAAACAGAAACAGAACTTACGCCAGTGGAGATACAACGAATAGCCTTGACCTCTATTCTGTTAACTGTAGCAGTAAGCGTATCATAGCGGTTCCTTACCCAAGCGCACCAACGGCACCAACCGCTCAATCCCGCTGCAGTAGCGGTTCAGAAATATTTACCTTTTCAGGAGTCAATGCCGGAAATAATGGCAACCAAGTACAGTGGTCGACAAGCAGCAGTTTCACAAACTGCCAAACCATAACAAGTGGCGGAACCTTCAATGATACCGTTTCCAACGGTAATACAGATACCATTAGGCTTAGAAGCAAGAGAAGTGATGGAGGTTGCGTAAGCAGTGCGGTAGTAACAACCGCAGCAAACCATGCTAATCCTTCACCACCAATTGCTCCTCCATCTCAAAGCGTTTGTAGTGATACCGCTTATACGTTTGTGTTTGATAGCCTTCAAGTGGGTGTCGGGGGAGATAGCATTGAATGGGCTCTTGATTCCGCTTTTTCATCAAATATTACGATAGCCAATAATGGTCGAATTGAGTTAGTAGTCCAATCGAATACTATAGACACAATATGGCTCAGAACTTATGCGTCAGCAACAGGTTGTCGTAGTATTAAAACTCATGTGTCCTGTAGGGTTGGTTTCCCGACTCAACAATTCTATTTTTATGACACCATATTATACAAAGGCGCACATCCGCAAGTGGCCATAACAAAATGCCTTCCGGACGTTAGATATGACATAATCTCCGATACAAATGTTATTGGGTCTAATTATGGAACAGATGATACATTGTTGATTCTTTGCCAGCATGTAGATACAACAGAGGTATTGGCAATTAGAGCCTACGACACATTAAACCATTGTTTTAGAGTTATAGACTCTAACATTGTTATTCACGTAATTCCTAATGTTGTAACACCCGAACACTTGATGACAAATCTGCTATCCGACACTGATGCTAACTATTTTGAAATTGTGGAAATTATTGATAGTTTATTAGAAGAAGAAGAAGTTGAAGGAGAAGTAGAGGAGTTCGAGTTCCGAGTCGAGTATAATCACTGGAAGGAATATTGGCTAAAAAACATACACCATAGTGGCAGCTTTAGAAAAACCTTTTCCGCCATGGAGACAGGTATCTACGCTTTAGATGGGAACTGTAGTGCTCCAGATATGGGAAAATGGCGGTTAGCAGGTCCGAGCAGTTTAGAAGGACAGCTTGCTGGCGTCGCACTCTGTGTCTGGGGGGAGTCTAATCCAAACGCTCCTGGCGAGTCCAATTACGACGCAAACTTTCTGCCTAATAAAATTCTTATTGGAACAATGGGAGGCATATGGCGCACGCAAGATGGCGGAACCACGTGGAGCCACGTACCGTTTGTTGACGACTCTGATCCTTCCAGAGTGCTGTTTGGGCTTGGCGTTTCTGCATTAGTAGTAGACCCGACTAATAACGATAAAATTTTTGCATCTACTCGCCATGTTAATCAATATGATAGGTTAAATGGAGGCGTGGTTTTTTCGGAGAACGGAGGGCAAACATGGACAAGGGATTTAGGCATAAATCAGTTGCTGGAAAATCAGTTTGGGGCGCTTTATCCGAATGCAATTAACTCCCCTTTAAAAATCGCCCTTGGCCCTAACTCTAACAGGCTTTACGCAGTAGCATTGAATTGCCTTTTCAGAAGAAACAGTGATGGCTCGTGGGATAAAATATTTGCGCATCCTACAAGTAATACAATTGATTTCAGAGATATTAAGTTTGTTCCAGACTTATCTGATCCAAATGAGGAGATCATTTTTCTTGCCTCAAGATTTGCTTCCCCCATCGAGGTGTGGCGAATTGTGGATGACAATGGCACTGTTTCGAGTCAAAATTTGACCCCTGCCTCGCTGAATCAAAACGCCTGGGATTTAAGAGTAAGCATTCCAGAGAAAAACAGCGTTTATATTGTCGGAACATCTGGCTCGGATACTCATCAAATGTATAGTGAAATAGTTACGGCTCCAGCCTTTAATTCAAAGAATCTTGGCAATGCCTTGTCTTTTGTCCGTACTTTTCATATATCTTGCTTTGGTACAAACTACTGTCCCGCTTGGCAAGAGTTCCATGTAAGCAAAAGCAAAAATAGTTCCGGGGAAAATATTTTATATTATGGTACGACATCTATCTATAGATCTACGGATAATGGCGTGACTTGGCCAAAGATATCGGGCTATGATGGCGCCTTCGACATTAACGGCACCTCGCACGGGGATATTAGGTATATGCAGATATATCACTCCTCGGAGACATATCTAGACGGTGCTGAAGATATTCTGTTTGCTGGTACCGACGGAGGCCCTGCAATACTTAGGCCTAATGCAAGTCAATTTGACAATCTAAATGGTCATTACCTAGCGATGCAGAGTTATTGGGGAATCTCAAGTAGTGAAAATAATTGCACAGCAGCTGCTGGCGGTACGAGTCATAACGGCCTTCACAGTATGGTTAAAGGAAAATGGGGCTATCTGGAAATTTCGGATGCGATGAATTGTGCATATGATGATTGGGTTAACACCTCCCCAGATAATTCTAATCATATTATATGGAACTCTGGTTTATCAACTCCAACCACTATTAATTACAGATCGGATTTTGGGGATGGAGTTGGAGGAACAATATCACAAGCTACGGGGCTTGGAGCTTGCGCTTCAATTTTCAACAAACCCATTAGGATTCATCCATCCACAAAGGAGTTCTATATCGGTTATAATGAACTGTATCGCATTGGTCACAACCCAGGAAACAACGTATTGCAATTGGACAATACACCTATATTTAATTGTCGACCAGTATTAACTTGTTCAGATGCTGTGCCAATAACCTCATTTGATATAAATACTGCGGGTTCAAGCGGAGATCAGTTTTGCGTTGCATATGAAGGGTTTCAGATCGGACATCCCGAAAATAAATTGTTCAAAATCGTTGGAACAACTTCTCCAGTAGATGTTTCGATAAATGGAATACCGAGCGAACTTCCAATCTCCGAAGTTGTTACCAATCCAAACGCTGCAAATGAAATTTGGGTTGCATTAGGTGGTTATTATGATGATGGGAGCGGGAATTTCCCTGCTAACACACAAAAAGTATATTATTCCTGTGATGGAGGAGATACATGGCTCGATCGCTCGGAGGGATTGCCTAATCTTGGTGTAGGGTCAATAGTATATAGGCCAAACACCAATGATGAAATATATCTAGGAACGCAAGCAGGTGTCTTTAAGTGGTTTCCAAATTACACAACACATGATTGTTCAGAAGGAACTGACGCAGGTCACTGGGAATGTTTTAGTAATGGACTTCCGTTCGCCGGGATCATAGATTTGCACATAAATGACTGCGGGAATAAGCTGCTCGCTTCAGTCGCCGAAAGAGGCATGTGGATAACCGATTTGCCGGAAGCGACCATTGCTGTGGAAGATATAACTAACTCTAATTACACAGCTAAATCTTATGATTATAGCAACACAGAAATTTCACATATAAATCACGACTTGTTCATTCTGCCTGGTGCGACCTTAACAATTACCAATGCTACTTTGAAATTCAATAAGGGCCGACAAATTGTTGTTAAGCCAGGCGGAAAGTTGATTGTAGAAAATAGCACTTTAACTGATGCTTGCGAATGTACATGGGATGGTATAGTTGTTCAAGGTAATCGTGAATTGGAGCAAGATTTAACTTCAAATGACAACTCCACTGCCACTAGCAACAATCAAGGCTTTGTTTTCTTGGATCATGCAACAATTGAAAATGCCAGTAACGCATTAACCGTGTGGAATACAGACGATGGTTGGGTAAGTAGCATACCTGGAGACCCTCAAGGGGGAACGGGTGGTATCGTCCGAGCGGTAAATTCAACGTTTAAAGACAACCAAAAAGCCGCAGAATTTATGTCCTATCACTATTCTGATCAAGGGCTTGAACAAAGAAACAAGAGCTATTTTTATAACTGCGATTTTATAACTACCGACGATTTTCCTTCTGATTTAGGACATCCTCATAGCTTTATTAGCAATTGGGACACTTGGGGGGTAACGGCCCTAGGTTGTAATTTTGAGAACAAGCGTACGGATGTTTCTGAAAACACCAAGGCAGTCGAACTGGGTAGTGGAATTGTTGCTATTGATGCTGGAATGGAAGTAAATGACTATACACCATCGCTGGGTATTGGAGGCAGTAATTTAGTAAGAAGTAGCTTTAAGAATCTAAACCACGGAGTGCTTATTGCCGGAGTTAACTCACCTCACAGCAACAAAATACTGCATGCTAAGTTTGAGAATTGCCTACGGGGTATCCGCAATGAAGGTGTAGATTTAGCTACTTTTGCTGGTAACGAGTTTAAACTTGGTGGCAATCCTGCAATAGATCCTGACGATGTATTTTTTCAATATGATGAAGGTATAATTTTACATCAATGCTCTGGATTTACTGTAGAACAAAACAGCTTCGAGAATGAGAACGATCCAACCCGTATAACAATAGGTGTTAGAGCTGACGCTACAGGCAGCGCAGATAATGTAATTCGTAAAAATGATTTTAACTCAGTCTACGTTGGTAATGTTGCAAATAGACAAAATCAAAATAATCTAGTTTTTCCACCGGTGGGGTTAGGGTACGAATGCAACACCGATGTAGGTAATATTCTATTTGATTTTTGCGTTTCTAATAGTTTATCGAACCCATTATATGGCGTCAGAACAACTCAAGGTTTGACTACGGTTTCAGCTGCAAACTCATTTTCCCATAATAATGGCGTGGAACCAGAAAGTGATTTTTATAACGATGCTGTAGATTTGACATACTATTATTTTGACAATTCTGATTTGCCTCAATTTTTCACGACAGCTTCAGTAAATCCGCTAAGTCCGAATGGTATCGGTGAAAATGCTTGTTCAGCAAAGTTTGCATTCCCAACTGAGGAAGAACCAAATGTGGGTGGTTGGATGTGTTGCACGAGTTTTGGGGAAAATGTTGATGATTACAAGGCAAGTAAAGCAGCTTTGCAGTTGTATAAAGGCCAATATATGGCGTTAATTGATGGTGGCAACACCCAAGCGAGGATGGCGATGGTAGATACCGGCTCTAACGGAAATAGATTAAGGGACACACTGCTAGCATATGCCCCTAATCTAAGTAGTTATGTGCTGGAGGGAGTTTCTAGGAAAAATGCGATTCTAGGAGACACGGGCCAATACCAGGTGATGAAAGCTAATGCAGAGGGGCTTACATACGAAATAATTAGCTATTTAGAAAATCGTGTTGGTTTACCCAGTTGGATGATAGATAGTTTGATCGCCGCCAAAAATATAATTAGCTACAGAACCTATTTACACGACTCTGCGGTTTATTACGCCCAGCAAAAGGAATATGCTAACTACAATGTGCTTCGATTGATTGAAGACGATACACTAGGTTTTGATATAAATATCTACAGACAATGGTTGGATAGTAGTGATGCCTTATGGGCGAAGCAATTAAAAGTCGGCAGCTATTTGTTTAGCAATAACATAGACACAGCGTTTACATTACTAGCATATTATGATAGCACCACTTTTATGAATGGAGAAGATAGTAGCGCATTATTAAGCTTTAATAATTTTGTTTCTAATTATGCACAGTGGATCGGTACCGACAGTTCTTTTATGAATCTTGATTCTATTCATTTAGAAGAGTTAAGAGAAATTGCAGTTTTGGATGAGCATCTAAAGGGCACAAACATGGCGAGGGGAGTACTTAACTTCTTTTATGACAGTGCATATTTCACTCCAGCGGAGTTACCAGAAATAGAATTTGCCAAAAGAGAGGTGGGAGAAACTTTTATTAAGAATGGCGCTTCAGAAGCTATCCCACCAAAGGATTTGAGAGCAACATTAAAGTTTTATCCTAATCCTGGTCAAAATAGTGTTACCATAGAATATGGAAAACTTGAAGGCAACTGTACTTTGCTTGTTGTGAATACTTTAGGAATGCTAGTTGACGAAATAATACTGAAAGATGTTACCGGTAAGTTAACCTTGAATACTGTAGTTTACTCAAACGGAATTTATCTTGCAAGTATACAGAATGAGGATAAGACTTTGGTAAAGGATAAATTTATTATCTTAAAGTAATAATGAGACTTATCGAGCAACCCCGCAGGGCAATATTCTTATTGATTTTGGTATTGATTGTTCTTTCAATATATGCACAGAGCCAAACGGTCTGGAATAAGATTTATATAGAAGATCGTCCCACCATGCTGTTTAGTAGTATAATTGCAGATGATAACGGTTATAAGCTTACGGGGGGCGTGTCTGGTACTCCCATTAACAAGTCTAGAGCTTTTTTCTGTAGCATTGATAGTGCTGGTTTAATGTCAGGCTATGTTGTATTGGTCGATTCGACAAATGAACAATATGGGCTATTCAATAATAACTTAATCCGTACTGCAGATGGTCGATTTGCATTTACTGGCTATTCGTATGATTCTCTTCCCTCGTTGACATTTGGGATTTCACACGAAGAGAACGATTCGATTGTTTTTTTCAAATACTACACTGCACAGACAGGGGCATTTCAGGGTTATAGTCTTTTACAATATGGAAGCGACTTTTACATTGCCGGAGTGAGAACACCTTATCCTAACTTCAATTCAAACTTATTGTTAATGAAGATAGACTCTGCTGGTAATCGCTTATGGGAAAGGATGTATGACCAGTATAAGATAGATTATTCAAAAAAAATAATAAAACTTAATAATGGCAATATACTGTTAGGTGCGGTTCGAAGCGATCTAGGGCAGCCTGTTGAGCATGCTAATACCTGGTTATTAGAGTTAGACACAGGAGGAGCGATTGTCAGGCAATGGTTTGATCTTAATGACAGCACGTACGCAGCTGAAGGCCTTCTTCAAACAGAGGATGGCGGATTTCTTTATGGAGCTCAAAAAAAAGTAACTCAGACTGTGAACGCCGTTTATAAAACGGCGACTATTATAAAAATGGATAGTATGTTTAACAAGCAATGGGAATTTAAGGATGGAGATTTCAGCGAGGTAACAGGGATTTTTGACTTAGAAGAGCATCCAACTGGAGGATATGTGTGTTGCGGTAATAAGCCATTCTATAATGGCGACTCTACTATGCTGAGTGGTTGGGTAGTGAAATTAGCTGGTGACGGTACTGTAGTTTGGAGTAGAACATATGCCGGTATAATTGCTCAGTTCTCATATAACTATTTAACAGATATTGATGTCCTTCCCGATGGTAGTCTCATAGCTGTTGGTCAATGCCAAAAAAGTGGTCATACCCCCCCTCAGATGGGTTGGTTTTTAAAATTAGACAGTAATGGTTGCGAAGTTGAAAGCTGTTTAATTGATGTTCAAGAGCTTGACCAAAAAGAATCACTAACTGTTTTCCCCAACCCTTTTCATTCAGAAGTATACGTCTCGCTTAAGGACCCCGATAATGTCATCCTGTCGATCTACAATTTTTTGGGGCAGGTGGTGTACCTTAGTAAGGACAAACCATTTGGTAGCGTAGCGGAGAAGTTGGAACTGGAGAACCTTCCTGTTGGTAATTATTTATTGAAGTTAAATGCGGGAGGCAAAAGTTTTGTTAAACGACTGATCAAAGAATAAATGCCAGGTACTATTATATATTGCAATGAGATTCTCTGCTGTTTTATAAATACTGAAGGCTTTTTCTAACCAAAGGAGTCTAATGATTCCCTTTAGGAAACAGTTGCAAGGGGAACTTATAATGTCTTTTCTTCTCCCCCCCCAATTCCAATTCTGAAATGACTGGCCAGCCAATTCGAAGACATTTAAGATTGATTAAATACAGTTTGTGAGATTATTTTTATGGAAAACGAATTCAATTAATGAAGGAGAAAAACGATCAAATTTTAACTCAGTTAGCCGTTTGAATCCGCCACACAATAAGTTTGACCTAATTGTAATCGGGGCTATTTATTGTGGCTCAGAACTTCAATATAGAGTTTACATTATAACCGCAGCACACTGTTTGTACAACGATGAAGATAAGACTTCAATGCGATTTTCATCATGTCAAATTTTCTTATTTAACCGCCTTTATTTCAATAACCTTATCCTCAAAATATTTATACGCATACACTTTATCAAACTTCGTGTGAAGTTCAGTAAAATTGAGATAATCAAAGTGATAGGCTGACGATTTAGTTCCAAAGGTGGAGACAAGAACGAGCCATTTTTCCTCAGCTTGGCCGCAATACCTTTCAAGGGCTTTCTCTTTTTCAGCAACTTTTTCTTTTATCCAATTGAAGTTAATCTTCTCGACAATGTACGTCCCAAAGGTTTGCCAGTTGTCAAAGTTATCCTGATTGGAAATATACAAGGAGTCAATATTCCTACCAAGATTTAGCGTATGCCTGGAAGATGCTCTAAACCCGAAGTGCTGCATCGGTATATATGCCCGTTCCACCACTTCAAACACCTGCTTCGCATACATGTCAATTTCCGAGCGTTTGCACACTATTCGGTTACCAGCAAACGTCACATGCACCTCCAACGCGACCTTGTATTTTTCTTTGAAGAACTCCCATGCTCGATTAACAATAGCGCTTTGAAATTCTTCCTCTTCCTTTAACTCGGGATTAATAAGGCTGGTCAATTCTACGGAAACTCGTTTCTTTTCAAAGGTCGTTATAATAAAGTCCGGAGGTTCTCCACCATTGTCAACTGAAGTAATGCGTAATTCGAGGCGTGCATTGGATATAAACTTCTCTAAGATATGTCTTTCAGTACGCTTCTTGTCTGCTATCATATGTTCTTTTAACCAATATATACGGGCTTAGTGAAGTTTTCCAAACAATTGATTTTATACTGGGACCTTCAAAAGGGTGCTGTATTTTTTGTGGCGTAAAAAATAAGATCATTCGAGGTTCAATGTGTTACAAACCAAAATCCTATCGCCCTGCGCAAATAGGTTTCGGGTAGCGAATCTATTTATGTTCAATGAATAAATTAACATGGAAAAAAAATACAGATATTTGCCTAATGTAATAAATCTTTTTATATATTCGAATTATCATCCAACCAACTACCCCTTTGTGAACTTGGATGAACCACCCAAAGCGAGGAATTGCGTTTTGGAATCAGACCTAGATATGCTAAACACTACCTCTCGGAAGTAATTCTTCATTGTCTCTTTTTCTTGACCTAAAAGCATTTAGCTATGAAAAACGCTAATTACCTTTTGTTAGGAGTGTTATTGGTATGCACGGGCCTAACGAGCAAGGCACAGCTTTGCAGTGACTCCACTGGATTTCCTTATACTGCTATGAGTGGTGATCCTGGCTTCTTGCCTGCTAATGTTATTTCGTGCATTCAAACAGGACAAACCGTTGAAATTCTCGTCCCATTTAACGCATATGATAGCGTGCAAAATGGTGGAGGTGGTGAGGCCGTTACTAATATGGTCATTAATGATGTGTCTAATCTTCCTTGTGGCTTATGTTGGGCTGCGAATAATGCGTCAAGAACTTATAATGCCGGTGAATCCGGCTGCTTGGTCATTCGTGGTAATACTACGGCACCGCTAGGTCAGTATACTTTGGATGTGCTGTTGTCCTTTGGGCTTCAAAATGGAACCATCATTCAAAGATCGGTCGCTGATATTGCGGGAACTACGGGGAAAATCATTATCCGGCTTGTAGACGGCAATGATGCCATACCTGAGATCAACTATGCACTAAGCGGTAACATTTCTTCACCCTGTAACTAAGACCTATGAAAAGGATACTTTACCTGACCCTTGCACTGATTTTCTTTTTCAGCCCTAACGCCTTCTCACAATGCTACACGCCTCCAGGAGGAACAGTTTGTAGCAGTACCGGAACACTGACCAACTACGGGTATTTTAATGTTAAGTATAGCTGGGATAGCATCAAGATTTCTCAAAATGCTTCCATTGCATTCCGTGATTCAAGTGGTACTACGTCTAACACGGATTTTATGACTATGGAGATTTACACCAAATGTCCTAAAAATGTCCAGATATGGTTAAAGTATGGTACCGGAGCATATTCTAAGTTTAATCTAAATAACTATACCTATAACGGTCAAACTGGAAACGAGCATATTTACTATACGGGATATAAAGGAGTGACGAGCTTTGTGCTCATCCGCGATAGTTGCGGCGTAAATATTGCCGATACGGGAACGATTTACATCCGTAAGCTATGTGAGTTTCCTAACTATCTTACCTCTTTTGGGAACCATAACTGGGTTGAAAATATTTATAAATGGACCAACCCTTCCATAAGCACGGCCTTTAATGACTATCTAGGTTCGGGTAATAATCAATCTTTAAACTTTACACATAACATTGGCTCTACCGCGCCGACACTACAAAACAACTGTGTTATATGTCCTACCGCTACAAGCAACGACTCTTTTGCTATTGAATACCGCATGGATAGTGTGTTTCCTCGTGGATTCTATCATATCGTTTGTAATACGCCGAACGATTTAACGCTCACATGCAAGGGAAGTAATGCTGAATTGTTTAACTATTGGACCAATGGAAGTTCGCATTCCACAAAAGTTACAAATCGCTTGATACGTCCTAGTGCCAACGGGGGAAAACCAGGAGATACTTATGTCGTAACCTCCACGGGTAAATGGATATACCAAACGAAAACTGATACAGGCAGCCTTCTTGCCGATTTCTCCATTTGTAAAATGGATGGAGATTACACCTGGGGTAATAACAAATGGAATGCGTACGTCTATGATTACGGAAACCCCATTTACGATGGCTATGGTTACCAAGGAACTTTTTCAAGTGATAGCATAACGTTTGCCTATAGCTGGCCCACGCAACCCACTCTCAATAATTATACTTGTGGAGTAACCATGGACGATAGCAGCTACCTTGTAACGTTCTTGATGAGAAAAAACTTTCAGAAAGGCAGGTACAAAATACGGGTAAAAAGCCAACAAGGAGGACAGTGTTTCCTAAGCGATAGCAATGGGGTTGTTAAGTATTACATCAGCAATACTAGTATTGGTAGTAGCTACGACATTACCAGCCCTTATATGACCCTTTCGGGTGACACCTTCCTCACTGCAACGGTTTATAAATACAATACTAGTACAGCTAAGCTGAGTTTTGTAAGTTGTCGTGAACCAAAAGACCCGGGGCCAATACATGCGACGAGAGATACGGCCTGTGTGGGCGATCAGGTAACATTAACCGTAGACACTGCAGATGGTACAGAAACGCAATGGTATAAGAAGTCCTGTGCCGGCACCGGTGGTCTGTATGTAGGCAGTGGAGCCAGTATTACGGTTACTATGGATACAAGCACGACATTTTATGTAAGAAACAGAAACCGGGCTTATGCAAGCACGGATACGGCCAACAACCTTGAAATATTTAGTGCTAATTGCAGCAATAAAAGAATAATTGCTTTGAGCATAGACACTAGCGTACATGCCGGGATAGTTTCAAGCAATTTAGATTCTGTTTGTTGGTTAAAACCCGTAGCACTATATGTTACTGGCGACAACGGAGATCTGCAATGGCAGCGAAAGGACACCAATAACACATGGATAAATATCATTGGAGCAAACAACGATACTCTTGTTGAAGACAGTTTTTTAATGAATACGAGTTATCGAGTCATTGCTCGAAAAAACCATTGTAGTTTTGACACTAGTAATGTTAAAAGTGTTAGCCTACGTACTGATTTTGACTGTATCTACTTGTACAATTGGTATTTTCTGTTGGTCCATACGGTGGATACAAACAATATACCTTTATATACCGACTCAATTATTACTTTAAATGATAGCCTTAATAATCTATTGGAGCAATTAAATGTGAGCAAGTTTAACAAGCCGTTCCATGACGCCAAAACGCCATATTTGAATGAGGTTTACGCCTTATATTGTGGTGGTGAAATAGATAGTTTTTATGAAAAAATAAAAGGAAGTAATTTTTTTGATACGGTGGAGCTTGTTCCGTGTGCTTTAAACGGCGCTTGTGTAAATCCAGTTGCTACCAATGACCCGTACCTTCCTTCTGGTTATTCTTCAAATTGGGCGATGGATATTATTGACGCGGAGTGTGCATGGAGTGTGACTACCGGTAATCCTGATGTTGTAGTGGGCATTGTAGATGGCGAATTTGATATTTCACATGAAGATCTCAATGGGAAATTTGTATCAGTAACCGGATCGAATAATGTAATAGGTCTTACAATACCTATACACGGCACTCCAGTATCCTCCTGTGTAGCAGTTAATACTAATAATAGCAAAGGCATCGCAGGAATCGGTTATAGTGTAAGTTTAGCTGGACATTTAGTCGATAATGGAAACTTGTTTGGGCTTGAGTTGGTTTATCCGTGGCCAGGAATATGGGACGCCTATCAGCATGGCAGAAATGTGATTGTAAGCAGTGCCTCGGGCATCTCCTGTCCAGGAGGCGAACCCTGTGGAAGCTTTATTGTGGGAATGGCTGTTCAAGAAATCATTGATAATAATAGTGTTTTGGTGGTTGCTGCTGGTAACGATGCGGATGAGCATCATCAAAACTATAGCGACATCCCAGGTGTTATAGTTGTTGGTGGCATAGATGAAAATAACTTAGCGGGGACTTTACCTTATTCTAAGTATTCCAAGATTGATCTTTGTGCACCTGCCTTTCAAGTACCTGTAGCCTTTCCTGGTAATACATACGGCACATACAATGGCACATCCTTTGCGGCTCCAATTGTTGCGGGTACTATAGGATTGCTCTTGTCAATAAATCCTTGCTTAACGCCATCGGGAATAGAGGATATTTTAAAATCCACAACTGATCCTATCACTGACGCCAGTTTATACCCCGGTTTGTTAGGCTCGGGGAAATTAAATGCATATCAGGCATGTTTAATGGCGGGATCTTATATCCCAGACAATACCCCTGAATTTATAAGTGGTGATGTTCACTGGGATCATGATAAACATATAACGCATGACATAGTTGTTTTGACGGGTTCAAAATTGACTATTGATCCTGGTGTAACAATTCACATGGGAGCAGGGGATAAAATTACTGTTCAGCCTGGTGCGAAGTTAATTGTCGATGATGCTGAAATTACTGGCATATGCCAATCTCCTTGGGAAGGCATGATGATTCAGGGCAACAAAACCGCACCCCAAGATTTAAGTTCTAATGATAATATGGTTAGCACTAGTAGCAACCAAGGCTTCGTTTTTCTCAGAGATGCTATAATAAAGGATGCAAGGACTGCATTGATCATATGGGATACAAATGATGGCTGGGTTAGTAGTGTGCCTTCAAGTTCAATTGGAGGAACAGGCGGGATTGTGCGGGCTGTAAATACAACTTTTATCAATAATCAAAAGGCTGCTGAGTTTATGTCTTATCATTATGCGTCGGGCGGTTATGAGCAACCTAATAAAAGCTTTTTTTATAATTGCAATTTTTATACGACAGATGAATTTCTTTCCGATTTAGTGCATCCCCATAGTTTTATATCAGATTGGGATACTTGGGGTATTAAAGTTTTAGGATGCAGTTTTGAGAATCAACGCACTGATGTTACGACAAGCACCACAGCCGTCGAATTGGGTAATGGCGTAATAGCTATTGATGCTGGATTGGAAATAAATGATTATACGCCCTCGTTAGGAATTGGTGGTAGCAATGTGGTTAGGTCGAATTTTAAAAATCTGAATCACGGACTTTATTTCGCAGGGATAAATTCTCCTCACACAAATAAAGTAATGCATGCAAAATTTGAGAATTGCTTGCGTGGTATAAGAAATGAAGAAGTTGCAATGCCTACTTTTGCTGGTAACGAGTTTATTCTTGGCTCTAATGAGGCAACTGATCCGGAAGAGTTTATCTTCCAGCAGGATGAAGGGATAATCTTACAACAGTGCAATCCTTTTGTTGTTGAACAGAACACATTCGAAGGGGTAAGTGGGGTTCACAGTACGATTGGTATACGAAGCGATGGTACCGGACCTTTTGTAAATTTTATTAGAAATAACAGTTTTACAGAAATTAGCGCCGCTGACGTAGCCAACAGACAAAACCAAGGAATAAGTGCGGATGGATTGAATGTAGGTCTGAAGTATGAATGCAACTCAAACTCAGGCAACTTTTGGTGGGATTTTGTTGTTTCTAACAGCCAGCAAGATCCCTCCTATGGGATTAATACATCACAAGGAACCATTTCCGTCTCCTCAGGTAATGGATTTAGTCATAATAATTCTTTACAGATTGCAAGCGATTTCCAAAATGATGCTAAGTCCTTAAAACTTTATTATTACAACTCTATGGATTTGCCCTCCTTTTATACAACACCTACAATCACTCCCTTACACCCGGCATTTATCGCAGCAAACCCTTGTGATATCAAATTTGCCTTTCCCTCGGAAGAAGATCCTTCAGGGGGAGGATGGCAATGTTGTACGAGTTTCACTAATGCAGTTTCCGACTATAGCTCATTTAAAGCGTCTTTAGCCCATTATAAGTCTCTTTACAGTGCTTTAATTGATGGCGGAAACCCTCCCAGAATGTTAGCATTTGTGGATACAAGCTCAAATGGAAATAGACTTCGAGACACTTTAGCTCTATATACTCCAAATTTAAGTAGCAGCGTTCTTGAAATTGTTTCTCATAAAGGAACTTTGTTAGGGGATAGCATACTATACATTGTGATGAGAGATAACGCTGAAGCCGTAACCGGCGAAATAATGGAATATCTTGATAGCCGTGTTCATTTACCTCAACGTTGGCTAGATACCATAGAGGAACATCGCTCTATTCTAACATACCGCAGTTACCTCTTAGACTCTGTGATGGACTTCAAAACTAACAAAGAAGTCGCAAATTATACGATATTAAGGCTAATAGAGCAAGACACAATGGGATTCAACATAGACACTTTCAGTAGATGGCTTGATAGTTGTGATGAGCTATGGGCAAAGAGAGCAAAAGTTAACATTAACATTTACGCCGGAAGAGACAGCATTGCCTTGGCCCTTCTTGAACATTACGATACTACTGCTATTGCCAACTCGATAGACAGCGTAGAGTTTAAAAATTACAAGGATTTTGAAGAAGCTTATATCGGATGGATCGATTCAGATAGTTCTATTATGAAACTAGATTCTACTAGCATGATTGATTTAAAAACTATAGCAGAGCAAAATCCTTATTTTAAAGGCACCAACATAGCGCAGAACATTCTTAACTTTTTCTATGACAGCCTTTATTTTATACCAGCTGAACTACCTTCAGAATATTCCATGAAATGGAGCGGTACAGAGCCTACTCAAGTAGAGTATGTGCAAAAACCCGTTATAGCCACTCCGACTTTGTTAATATTCCCTAACCCTGCTCAAAAAGAAATTACTTTAGAATACAGAAATATCCAGGAAAGCAGCAAAATATTCATAACAAACTCTTTAGGTATTACGGTGTATGAGCAAATTGCTTCTGCTACAGGCCGCACCGAGATTGATATCCATTGGTTTAATAATGGAATTTACTGGGTTAGAATTGGAAACACAGAGACTTCTTCTGTATTTGGTAAGTTTGTTATCTTGAAGTAAATATTTGTAATGCATCGCAACAGAACAGGCAAAGAATTTCTAATTACAAGCATACTTTGCCTGTTAGCTTTTGTCCCAGTAGTAAGCCAAAATCTCTGGAGTAGAACGTACTTGGGTAATCGGCCTACGTTGGCTTTTAGTAGTATTGAGCGATGGGATAACGGCTACATCGTGGGAGGAGTTTCATCGGGTTACCCACCGAATTTAACCAGGATTATAATAACAACAATGGATAGTAATGGGGATATTCTGCATTACAAAGTTATCGGCGATTCTTCCTCAGAAGAATATGGTTTTTTTACCAATGCTTTAATTAAAAACCATAGTAATGATTTCGCATTTACCGGCTATGCAATAGACTCTGTACCTTCCCTTGTCTTTGGTATTTACTATCCGCAGACTGATTCAATTTCCTGTTTTAAGTACTATATCCCTCAGTCTTACACAATTCAAGGATTTAGCTTACTAGAGGATGACGATCAAAACTATTACATCACCGGTGTAAGGACAAACAATTCACCCATGAATGCGGACGTGTTGTTAATTAAAATAGATGCATCAGGGCAAAAGCTATGGCAGAAATATTATAACCATTATTACATGGATTATGGGAGGAAAATAATAAGGCTTTCTAATGGAAACTTAATGATAGGTGCGGAAAGAAATGATTTTAATATAGTTGACCAACATGCCAATACTTGGCTTATCGAAGTTGACACAGGAGGAAATCTATTGCATGAGTATCTTGATCCAGACGACAGTACTTATGCAGCGGAGGGGTTATTAGAAATAGGGAACGGTAATTTTATTTACGGTGGCAAGCATAAATATTTCCAGTCAGGAACAGCGGTCTACTATTTGGCATCTATGACAAAAACTGATACGAATTTTGATAAGTCATTCATGGTAATGCACAATGTCGGTAGCGAAGAAAGCTCAATCTATGATATTGAAAGAATGCCAGATGGGGGGTTCGTTGGATGCGGTAACCGTCCCAGCGTTGGATCGGATAGCAGCGAAGCAAGTGGATGGATAATTAGAATCGACTCAAATGGAGCAATAATTTGGAGTAGAAATTACGAAGGGTTTACCTATAACACTTCATATAATTATCTGACAGACATTGATGTCCTTCCCGATGGAAGTATTGTGGCCGTCGGAAGTTGTGAAAACCTTGGGCAATCGCCTGCTCAAACTGGCTGGATGTTAAAAATAGACAGTAATGGGTGTTTAGTGGACAATTGCTTAGTGGGAGTATCGGATTTGAAAACCGCTAAAAAACTTGAGATCACGATTAATCCAAACCCATGTAAGGAAATCCTTCATGTATCTCTTCAGAAAGAGTTCAACCAATCGGCCTTATTAAGCATTTATAATACAGTTGGGGATCAAATTTTATCTACCGAGAGCGTTTCTCTTTCTTTAGAGATAGACGTGCATAATCTCGCCCCAGGAATTTACTTCTTGGCATCGACCACTGAAACTTCTCACGCAATTAAGAAATTTATTAAAGAATAATTTCTGTTTAAACCATAAGAATTGCTTACAAAGTTCGCATCGGCTTAGAAACATCTTGTACTCACTTAAAGTGTATTGAAGAATTTTTGGGATTATACGTAGGTAATTAATGGCTTTATGACAGTCAAGTTTGATAATCATAAGAAATTACTCAGATGTGTCTAATAGGTAAGTCAACTTAGGACTAAGGTCCCTGAAAGCGAGCAATGTCGATTCGTTTAGGCTCGTTCCATATACCCGAATTCGGGTATTGAAATGCCGTTAGTAAAACCGTACTTTTATGTCTTAACTTTCACGGTATTTATTTGAATGGAATAATCATGATTATGATCATCATCAAAGGTCTAATATAAGTGGAACCCAAAAGTGTCATGCGCTGAGTAAACAGAAGGGAAAAGTAGAACTAGCTTGCTATTGTGCGCATAAATGAAACCACTAAAGGTTCTTTCATGAAAAATTGACCTTAAGACACCTTAACTATACTTCCCTATTTTTTAAACCCGACTATACTCTTTGAAAGATATTCATTAACAAAATCAGAGAGTTATGGGAATCAAAAAGGCTGTAGGTGTTTGGATTAGAGTTTCGACCGAAGACCAAGCGCAGGGAGAATCTCCTGAACATCATGAGAAGCGGGCCCGACTTTATGCTGAAGCTAAAGGGTGGGAGGTGAAGTTTGTTTACCATTTGGAAGCAGTTTCAGGAAAATCCGTGATGCAGCATCCTGAGGCAAAAAAGATGATGGAGCACGTAAGAAGCAGAGCAATAACTGGCATCATCTTTTCAAAGCTAGCCAGGCTCGCGCGAAATACTCGGGAACTTCTGGATTTCGCAGACTTCTTCCGGGATAACAATGCAGACCTCATTTCCCTTCAGGAAGCAATTGACACCTCCACTCCAGCAGGCCGTCTCTTTTACACCATGATCGCCGGAATGGCCCAATGGGAACGGGAAGAGATAGCTAGTCGAGTGGCTGCATCAGTGCCCATTCGTGCAAAGCTTGGTAAACCGCTTGGTGGCCAGGGGGCTTTTGGATACAGGTGGGTAGATAAGAAGTTGGTTTTAGATGAACAGGAGGCACCCATTCGGAGACTCATCTACGAACTCTTTTTGAAACACCGGAGAAAGAAATCTACAGCAAAAGAACTGAACCAAATGGGTTTCAAAACCCGAAACGGTTCACCGTTTTCAGACACCACGATTGACCGCCTCATCCGTGATCCTACGGCTAAAGGCGAACACATTTCTAACTACACCAAAAGCTTGGGAGACAAAAAACAGTGGAAGCTAAAACCATCCACGGAATGGGTTATTAACCCCTGTCCCCCAATTGTTTCTGCCGAGGTATGGAACGAATGTAACCGTATCTTGGATGACCAGTTAGCCAAGAGGAAACATCCTGGCAGAAAAGCCGTCCATCTGTTGTCCGGCTACATTTATTGCGAATGCGGTAAAAAGATGTATGTCTACCACGAAGGTCAGAATCAGAACTATGCCTGCAAAACCTGCAAGAACCGTATCTCGGTCGCGGACATTGATGAAATCTTTCATGAGCTGCTTAAATCCTTTTTAGTGACAGATGAAGGCATTTCTACCTTTTTACAGCAGGCTAACCAAACCATTGAAAAGCAAGAAGCGTATTTAATGCACCTACAAAGCCGTGTGACAGAAACCAAAAAGAAGATGGGAGATTTGGTTAATATGCGTTTAAGCGAAGAGTTAACGAGGGACGGCTTTATAGAGCATTATAAGCCGCTGGAAGACGATTTGGCGCGTATAAACGAGGAAATCCCGAAACTCGTGGAAGAGATCGATTACCTGAAATCCCAAACCATGTCTTCGGGTATCATGATGAACAATGCTAAGAATTTGCATGAAAGTTGGCCAACTTTACCCTTTCTAGAAAAGCGCCGGAACGTAGAGATTGTGACCGAAAGAATTACTATTGGTAAAGGTGATATCGCGTTCAAATTGAAATATTTGGCCGCTTCTCCTAAAAACGGGGAAAATAGCAACACATCTATGCCCTTGTGGCTATTTCAACCACCCCGAGAAAGAATGTGTGTGCGCCCCCGGCGTAGTACAGAAGTATCTGAATAAAATAAGCGGCCCCTTAATGGACCGCATTGACCTGCATGTGGAGGTAACGCCTGTTAGTTTTAATGAGTTAAGCGGCGAGCGCAAAACCGATAACAGCAGCAGCATACGCGAACGGGTTATACGCGCCCGTGAATTGCAGGCCAAGCGTTTTGAAGGTAAGGAAGGGCTATACGCCAACGCCCAAATGGAGGCCCAGATGGTGCAGGAGATTTGCAAAATTACAGAAGTGGGAAAAAACCTGCTGAGCCGCGCTATGCAAAAACTAAACTTAAGCGCCCGCGCATACGACCGCATTATAAAGGTTAGCCGCACTATTGCCGACCTTGCTGCCAGCGAGGAAATTAAAACTGAACATTTAGCTGAAGCTATCCAGTTCCGCAGCCTGGATAGAGAAGATTGGGGAGCTTAGTGCAATGCGGAGTGGAGAATTGTGAATGCTGAATTAAACGCCATTATACCTAGCACTAATGTTTCCTCAAGTAGAATTCATTCTTTACGTAACTGACCAACAGCGCAGCCTTGCTTTTTATGAGGCGCTTTAGGATGACATAAGTGGTTTACCTACCAGCACATAGGTTTTTTTACACAAGCTCAAATTTCATGATGCTCAGGTGATCCCTCCGCTCTTGGTCCTCAGTAGAAACCCGGATTACATATACCGACAATACGGGGAACCATTTACGTCGTGAGGCACATCATTGTTTAATTACTCGCTTAAAAATTCTTTGACCATCAATTTGGCCGACTAACAGATATACCCCGGAACGAAGGTAACTGAGATCCAGATTTTTCACATATGAGCTACTCAATCCTGATTCTTGTATAGATAAAACTTTTTGCCCCGTTAAATCATATAGGGTAAAAGCAAAATAATTTAAAGCCATTTTATTTACTGCAAAAGAAACATCTGAGGAAAAAGGGTTTGGATAAACACCAAAAAGGCATTCATCATTTAATTCAGATACGGAATTGAAAGGTGACATACAAAACATCATTACCCAATAGTCTTCTGAATAAGCGCCCCATGAGGGCTGAGTCTTATACCCACCTAAATTCCAGGAGCTATTTGAAACTAAATAGCAATTATCACTAGCCTCAACTACATAACCCAACTCAGATCCTGGCGTAAAAATTGTCTTATCCCACTCCTTGTTAAACAGAGAATCTGTTTTAACAATCCAGGTTTGGTTGGTCCCAAGATTGGGTTCGGTTTTATCCAGAACCGCTCCTAAGAAAGTATTACCACTAATCAAAAATCCATTGTCTTTTGTTTGTTGCAATGTTCCCGGTATAAGTGTTCCTGGCCCAATGGTCTTGTCCCATATTTTGTTCCCGTTGCTGTCAATTTTTATCATCCAAAATCCATAAGTCTCAGCTGTTTTGTCACCAATCAGTGTATCGCTAGCCGAAAATCCTTGTAGAATAAAGCTACCATCTTTAAGTGGTATTACATGGTCCAAGTCATCTTCGTCAGTTCCACCATAACGTCTATCCCATATCTTATTCCCTGAAGCGTTTATACGTACTACCCACCAGTCACTATGATCTGGGTTATACAGCTTCATGCTTTTATCACCAGTACTGTCTGAAAGGCTGGTTCCTCCAAGTAAATAACCACCATCTAAGGTCTGGACTACTTGATTTAAAAAATCTTGCGAGGTGCCACCATAACGTTTATCCCACTCTTTGTTACCGTTTGAGTCCGTTTTTACAACCCAGTAATCAAGAGTACCTCCGCCTGGATCCCAATTATTTTGACTTTTGTCGCCATCAATCCCTGCGGCAGTCTGAATCCCCAACAAAAAACCTTTATCCGATGTCCTTATCGCTGTTGTAATGCCATCTGAATCGTATGTGCCATATCTATAATCCCATAATAACTCCCCGTCCCCGTTAATTTTTACTAACCATGCATCTGTTCCTCCTCTTGATTGCTGTGTCATGTCTCCGCCACCTCCAATGCCCCCGCCTATGTAAATTACAGAATCACTTTCTTCTAGGATGGCGAATGGTACATCTACATTTGTTCCCGGACTCCCAAAATCCTTATCCCAAATTTTGTTTCCCAGAGAGTCTAACTTTAAAAGCCACCAATCATAATAAACATCTGCCGTGTCATTTCCATTATCCCAATTTAGACTTGTTTTATCAGCACCCAAATTGGAGTTTGATATGCCAATCAAAAGAAAGCTGCCATCAGATAACCGAGCCATGCCTTGAATGCGCTCCCTACCATAACTACCATAGCCCCTATCCCAACTCTTAATAAATTGGTATTGCGCCACGCACCTAAATGCGCAGAAAAACAGTAGGAAAAGCAAGAACCTCTTCACGCGTACAAAGTTAATTGATTAGCCGGCTTTTTGGGGATCACCATTATTGACGAGGGCCATGATGCTTCCCGCTTCTTGGGTGCCTTTGCATCGCTAGAACCGGAAGTGCCTCCAAAGCCTCAGTAATTGGGTCACAGAATTATTAACTTTATCGACAAACAGCAGCTATGCAGTGGAAAGGAAGGCGCGAAAGCGGTAACGTTGAAGATCAAAGAAGTTTTGGCGGTAGAGGAATTGCCTTGGGTGGTTTGGGAACCGTAATAGTTATAGTGCTGGCATTGGTAATGGGCAAGTCGCCCATGGAGCTGTTGCAGAGCGTAAACCAGGGCCAACCACAGGCTAACTACCAAACCCAGCCAACAAGTGCTGAAGAAGATGAGGCCGCCGCATTTGTAAAAGTGGTGCTGGCAGATAACGAAGACGTTTGGCACAAACTGTTTCAGGAACGCGGCGATAATTATGTGGAACCTAAGTTGGTTTTGTTTCGTGATGCAGTTGAAAGCGGTTGCGGGCAAGCTTCAGCATCTGTAGGGCCATTCTATTGCCCTGCCGATCAAAAGGCGTATATAGACCTTAGCTTTTATGATGAATTAAAAAACCGTTTTAATGCCAGCGGCGATTTTGCTATGGCCTATGTTATAGCGCACGAAATAGGCCACCACGTACAAAACCTGATGGGTACATCGGATAAGGTACACAACATGCGCGAGCGATTGAGCGAGAAAGAATACAACCGTTATTCCGTAGCGCTGGAATTGCAGGCTGATTTTTATGCCGGTGTTTGGGCGCACCACGCCCAACAGATGAAGGGGATATTGGAGCCCGGCGATATTGAAGAGGCGCTTAATGCAGCCAATGCCATAGGTGATGATAAGCTACAAATGCAGGGCCAGGGTTACGTTGTGCCCGATGCCTTTACCCATGGCACCTCTAAGCAGCGTATGTATTGGTTCAAAAAGGGGTTTGAAACCGGCGATATAGAACAAGGTAACACCTTTGAAGAAATGGGCCTGTAAGCCAATAGGCGCGACCGAGGCAATTGCAGAGAGGTTGCATGCCAATAAAAAATTATCTAAAAAATAGTTTCGCTTTTTGTGCAACCAAAGCAGCCGCAGGCGATTCTTGTATTTACCTAAAACCAAACCGATGATTAAGAAGTTTACCCTTTTCCTTTTTACGCTTATAACAACCCTTGGTGGTTATGCCCAGGTATATACCCAGGGCGATGTAACAGTAACGATAATGCCCGGCGCTATACATGATTCTACCTATTGCGCAAGCATATCGCAGTTAATGTATTCTATAGTAATTCAAAATTCATTTACCGGCGATTCTATAAAAGTTATTGACCCCAGTTGGGGTTCAGTGATATATTCCGAGGTTAACTCCTCAGGCCAATCCACCTGGAATGTTAATGTGCCCATATTCAGTGGTCAAATGGTTCCTGATTTAGCTATTAATAACGGCACTGTGTTTTTCTTTAATCCGGACACTAAAGTTATTTGCGGGCTTGATACCGTTTATAACATTATCTCCTCTTTCCCTTATGTAGTTACTAACCCTTGCGAAACGGGCGAGGTAACAGGACGTATTTATGCAGATAATAATGGAAACTGTACATATGATAATGGAGACGTACCTTTAACGGGCTTAAACGCGAACACCAGCACCTTTTATAGCACACCGGGCAGCATCGTTCAACCAAGTTCCGGGTATTCTTCCGATCAAAACGGAATATATACTGAGACCATAATAACCTCTTGGTTGGATTCAGTGCATATTTCAATGCCCGGTTATTACTCTTTTGTATTTCCTCCAACGCCATGCGCACCTCTGGTGTATCAAATTACCAACCTGCCTTATAACAATGCTGATTTTGCCTTACAGTGCAGCAATAATCTTGACGTTAGCGTTTTTGGCGGTACACCGCCTTTTGTAAGGCCGTTAGTTCCTTTTATGCTAAGCGCAGGCGCCAGTAACCTGGGTTGTGCATCAGTTAACGGAGATTTAAAATTGGTGCTTGACCCTAACGTAACCTACAACGCTTCTTTAAGCAGCAACCCTGCTAACAGCGTAAGCGGAGATACCCTGATTTGGAACTATGTAAACTTAACCAGCCTTGCCAGCCAGGGCTATTGGAACACCTTTGTGGCAGGAGTACACCTTACACCTTCCAACAATGTGAGCATTGGCGATACGCTTTGCTTCCAGTTGTTTACCGCTGTGTCGGCAAATGATATTGATGCAGGGAATAACTACTATTCGTTTTGTGTTGCTGTCGTAAATTCATTTGACCCCAACGTAAAAGAGGTTAGCCCTAAAGGTGAAGGTGTGCAAGGTTTAATTCCGGCAACTACTCCTGAACTAACCTACACCATCCATTTTCAAAATACCGGAAACGCAGCAGCTTACAACATTACTATTGTTGATACGCTTGATACTGACCTGCAGGCTTCAACTTTACAAGTGCTGGGCGTTAGCCATGCGGTAATGAGCCCTGAATGGGTACAACCTAATGTGGTAGCCTTCCACTTTTACAACATTATGTTGCCGGATAGCCACACGAACGAGGCTGCCAGCCATGGGCTGATAAAGTTCAAGATAAAGCCACAAAGCAATCTTGCACCCGGTACAGAAATTAAGAACAGAGGTGCCATTTACTTTGATAACAACGCACCCGTAATAACAAATACCGTATTAAACACTATTGCTGCACCAAACGCTATTAAAGAAAATGCGCTTAACCTGGGCGTAAGTGTATATCCTAACCCTACTAACGGAACTGTTGCGGTTAACTTTACTGAAGAAGTAAATGCAGCAAACCTTAAAGTAGTGGCAGTAGATGGCAAAGTGGTTTATGAGCAGACAGGGATAAGTGGTAAGCAGACTTCCATTAATCTAAGTGAACAGGCTGCGGGCATTTACTTTATAGAGCTGATCAATAAAGGGAAAGTTGGACGTGCTAAGGTTATAAAGAACTAGCCGCCGGCGTATTAAACCAGCACTAAGGGCAAAGACGGAGAATCCTCTATCTTTGCCCTTACGTTTTTAGGATAAATACCTAACCAATGCCCATTACTGTTGAACTGAGATTAACGCCCGAAGAGGCGGCTTCGCCCGAACAGGTTAAAGAATACGCCGCACAGGCCGCGCAACTGGACGCCTCGCACATAGCGGAAGTAAAATTACTGCGCAAATCCCTTGATGCACGCAAGCCACAAATAATTGTTCTGCTGAAGGTAGAGATTTACCTGGCAGGCGAAACGGTGGACCATTCGCTTCGCACCTTTAAGGCGCAGCCTGTTTCCGAAAAAAAAACCTGTCACATTATTGGGTTCGGTCCTGCCGGTATTTATGCCGCGCTTCAGTTGTTAGAGCGGGGCATAAAGCCAATTGTAATTGAAAGAGGCAAGGCCGTTAAAGAAAGGCGGCGCGACTTAGCTGCTATTAATAAGCAGTTGGTGGTAAACCCCGATAGCAACTACTGTTTTGGCGAGGGAGGTGCTGGCACCTACAGTGATGGAAAACTATATACCCGCAGCACAAAGCGCGGCGACATTAAGAAAGTGCTGGATGTTTTTATTCAGCATGGCGCTAATGAAAACATTGGCTACGAAGCACACCCGCATATTGGCACCAACAAGCTGCCGGCCATTATTGAAAACATGCGACACACTATTTTAAGCAATGGCGGCGAAGTGCACTTCAACAAAAGATTAAGCGGATTTAAAATTGAAGACGATAAAATAAAGCGCCTACTGTTTGCTGATGGCGATGAACAGGAATGCCAAAATGTAATACTTGCAACCGGCCACAGCAGCCGCGATGTATTTGAAATGCTACTTGCACATGGTCTGTTGATTGAGGCTAAGCCTTTTGCGCTTGGGGTGCGCATTGAACACCAGCAAATGCTGATTGACAGCATTCAATACAAAAGAAACGAGCGTGGTGAGTTTTTGCCCCCGTCAAGTTATAGCCTGGTAACGCAGGCTTGCGGTCGTGGTGTATTTTCGTTTTGCATGTGTCCGGGTGGTATTATAGCCCCTGCCAGCACTGCCCCCGGTGAAACCGTAGTTAACGGATGGAGCCCAAGTAAGCGAAACGGTAAATATGCCAATAGCGGTATGGTGGTTTCCGTAAATCCTGAAAACTGGAAGCACCTTGAAAAATTCGGCCCTTTAGCCGCCCTACAGTTTCAGAAGCAGGTGGAGCAAAAAGCGTTTACTTTAACCGGAAGCATACAGGCTCCGGCGCAACGCATGGAGGATTTTATTCAAGGCCGTTCATCACAAAACCTGCCTGTTTGCTCCTACATACCCGGCATAATGCCTGTTAACCTGAAAGAAGTTTTGCCTGAATTTATTACGCAAAGCCTTCGTGAAGGACTTATTGATTTTGGGAAGAAAATGAAAGGCTACAGAACAAACGAAGCTTTGTTGGTTGGTGTTGAAAGCCGAACCAGTAGCCCTGTTCGTATACCGCGTCATAAAGAAACACTTCAGCATCCTCAGTTAACTAATCTTTATCCCTGCGGCGAAGGTGCCGGTTATGCAGGTGGTATAGTAAGCGCTGCTATGGATGGTATAGCCTGCGCAAATGCCATAGCCTACTAGCCCACTCCAAATATTTCATATGTTTAAAATCTAATGTGAGTGCGTGCTTACTGACAAAACTCATTTGGCAGAAAGCAGCATGCCTTATGACATTTACTGCACTAAAAAACAGTAAATGGAAACAGCCATATTAAAGGATGATCTGATGACGCCTGAAGTTATTGCAGATCCGCATAGTTATTACCGTCAGTTACGCGAAACGGAACGAGTGCATTGGAATGAAAAGTGGAAAGGATGGGTGCTTACCGGCTACAAGGAGTGCGTAGATGTATTGCGCGACCCTGACCACTTCTCCAGTGATAGAATGGGATACCTGGCCAATGAGTTAACGCCGAAAGAACAGGAAGAAATTGCGCCGATTTTTAAAGTGCTTAAGTATTGGATGGTATTTCGCGACCCACCGGCCCATACGGTACTGCGTATGTTGTTGAACAAGTTATTTACTCCTGTGGCCATTGAACGCTATCGCCCTATGGTTCGCAAAATTGTTCAGAAGACATTGGACCGCGTAATAGAAAAGGGCGAGATGGAAGTGGTGCGCGATTTTGCGTACGACATTCCTATGGCGGTTATTCTGGAGTTAATCGGTGCGCCTGATTTAGACCGCGAAAAAATTAAAGAATGGTCGGAAGCTATTGGGGTATTCTTTTTTATTAAAGCTGACGAGCCTAAACGACGTGAAATTGCCTGCGAAGGTATTACCGCATTGGTAAATTATATTGAACCTCTTATTGCCCATCGCAGAGAACATCCGGGCATTGATTTAATAAGCCTGCTGATATCAGCTGAAGAGTCCGGGCAAATAACCTATGATGACGTTTTGGGTACTTGCGTACTGCTGATTTTTGGTGGACACGAAACCACAATGAACCTTATTGCTAACGGTTGTTTGGCATTAATGAATAACCCCGACCAATGGGAGATGCTGAGCAAGAACCCAACACTGATTAAAAAGGCGGTGGAAGAACTGTTGCGTTTTGACGGTTCAGTAAAAACAACGGTGCGCTGGGCTAAAGAAGATGTAATGGTGGCAGATAAGCTGATTAAAAAAGGAGAGCGCCTATTGGTAAGTCTTTCCGGCGCTAACCGCGACCCTTTGCAATTCCCTAATCCCGATGCATTGGATATTACACGTGAACCTAACCTTCATGTTGCGTTCGCACACGGTATACACGTTTGCCTTGGCGCCTCATTAGCGCGTATGGAGGCTGAAGAGGCATTTGCCTGTTTAACTAAACGCATTACCTGCCCCAAGCTAAAAGAGGAAGCATATCTTAATTACTACCCTTCAGTAATACACAGGGCATTAAAGAATCTTCCGATAACTTTTCAAAAAATAAACTAAGCGCCATGGGTAAAATAAAAGTTACGGTTAACCATAATCGCTGTGTGGGTTCGCGCTTATGTGTAGGTTTTTTGCCCGATGTTTTTGATATGAACGAAATGGGCCAGTCTACTGTTATTAAAACGGAAAGCGCCAGTCCGCTGGAATTGGTTCAAACTGCTGAGCAATGCCCGCAATGTGCTATACGTGTAGAAGACCTTGAAACAGGCGAAGTATTATTTCCGCCGGCCGAATTAGAGATGTAATCTCTTATTGCTTTATAAATGTTACTGCGTAAGAGCGTTCATTAATAACAACCTTTACGTAATAAGTGCCGGCCGGTAAATCATTTACGTTAAACGTATAGGGCTTATTAATAGGGCGGTTTTGTTGCAGTACTAATTTTCCTGTATAATCAAAAAGCTCGGCTTTTGTAATTGGCCCGTTAAACGGACTAACTGTGACAGCCTCGTGCGCAGGGTTGGGAGAAAGCCTGAAAGCACCACTTGCTGATGAGGGTATGTCCAAACCTGAAACAGTAAAATCATCCGACGTATTGCTACAGCCATTACTATCCGTTACTACAACAGTGTATTGACCGTTTGAGGTAAGCAGTATTCTCTGCAAAGTGTCGTCTAACAGCGGCCCACCTTCAAAATACCATTGATATTGTACGGCAATGGAAGAATACAGTGTATCGCCACTTTGTGAAACTGCCGGCTTGGCAGGTAGCGGGTACACCTGAACGTTGACAGGTGCTGAAACTGCGGTGCAATTGTTGCCATCAGTGGTGGTAACCGTATAAGTGCCGCTTTGATGTGCATATATACTGGCTGAGGTTTCACCGCTGCTCCACAAGTAATTATTGGCTGCGCTTGCGCTAAGCATTATGCTATCTCCCTGGCAAACAGCCGTATCTCCGTTTACGGTAATAGCTGCTGTGCTATTATTTACAGCAAGATGCAGTATAACGAGGCTATCGCAGCCACCTGCATTAGTAAGCGTATCATAGTAAATGCCGGCTGCAACCAACTGTTGCCCATTAAATGCAAAGCCCTGGCCATTGCAGATACTTTGTGTTGTGGTGGTTGTGTCGGCATAACATGCCACAACGGCTATGCCCGTATAATAACGGGCCAGGGCGACGTCAGATGATGCTCCATTAAATGTAGCCCCGGCCACTACGGCTTTACCATCGGGTTGAAGCTGTATGCTGTGTGCCTGATCTTCGCTGCTGAAAAAGGCCGTAGTAACGAGCCCCGAGGAATTGAAAGTGTTATCCATTGTGCCATCTGCATTATAGCGCAGCAATATAAAGTCATCATTTAAGGTATTGCGTGCATAGCCCGTGGTTAACAGTTTGCCGTCGGGTTGAATAATAGCAGATGTTAAGTGGCCATAGCCTGCACCAACAGGTGTAGTTAACCTTCCATTTATGCCAAAAGAGCTATCAGGAATACCGCTTGAAGAATAGCGGGCAATTGCCGGGTCTGTATCGCCATTATAACCTGATGAGCCTACCGCTGTAATTTTGTTACCGTGTAAATAAATGGCGCTTATGGCGTCATCATCGTTAAAGCCAAAGTCAGTTTCCGTAAAACCGTTAATACCAAAGGTGCTATCGGTAATGCCGGTTGGATATAGCCGTGCCAAGGCAAAATTATACCCGCCGCCATACATGCGTAGTCCTCCAATAACATACTTGCCGTCGGTTTGTATTTCAATGTCACTGCCGTAATCTTCAAAGGGCCCCAAGGGATAAACCAAAACACCATTTATACCAAAGGAGCTGTCTAAACTGCCGGTAGTGGTAAAACGGGCGAGTGTAGTATTATACCCCTGCATAGCAGAATAGCCAATTACCAGCAGTTTACCATCTGCCTGTAATGCTCCTGCATTAGCGCGTTCCACCATAGCGGGATTAAAGTCCAGTGTTACCGAACCGTTTGTGCCAAAGGAGCTGTCGGGAAAACCGGAGGAAGAGTAACGCGAAACCATCCACTTGCCGTTGCTATTGTTTGCGGTGGTTGTATAGCCAACCAGCAAAATCTTTCCGTCTGTTTGAATGAGCATATCCATCGCCAGCTCATTATTGCCCAGGTCGGTAAATGTTTTACCGTTGATTCCAAAAGTGCTATCCACCTTGCCTGATGAGGTATAGGCAACAAGCACCACGTCAAAGGTAGCTCCGGGTTTGGCCTGGCCGGCAACCAAAATGCGCCCGGTGTTTAAAATTTTCATGGTATAAGCTAACTCAGCATTAGCTGTAAAATCGCTGGTAACTTTTCCGTCCAGGTCAAAGCTTACATCAAGTGTGCCCGGCTGTTGAGCATGTAAAAGCGTAACAAAACCGCACGCTACGCATAGCAGAATAAGATTTTTCATCGCAGGTAAAATAGTCCGCTATGAATATGAGAAAAATAAGATAAATCATTAAAACAAAAAAGGCCCCTAAAGGACCTTTATAAAGACGGAGATACGAAAAAGATTTATAACGATGCGCTGGTGTTAGGTAGTTTTTCGAAAACAACCGCAGGCACTTCAACCCTAAGATTTTCAATTTTGCCCTTAATGTTCAGGATAGGTGTGTTGCCGTCCGAAGCGAACACTTTTCTCACCTTACAATCAAAGTCGGCAGTCATATTAAAGCTTTTGTGGTCACTACTCCAAACTATACTTTTGATATTAAAGTTGGTTTCTTCAGGCAGGTGATAAAATTTTTGTTTGTTGAATTCGAACTGTAATTTATTTACAGCTATGTTGCCGATTTTACCCTCGTTAAAGGCAAAGTCAATGTCAATGCGCTGTGGGTTGGTTCCGCCATCCTTGGTTTTTGTGTTATTGCCCCAAAAAGTGAGGGCGGTTGTTATAGTTCCGTTTTTATCGGCAAGGGAAGCGGTAACACTGTTTTTTTCGCGGGCGTCAAAGCCAAATCCATCTATACGGATAGCGTATCCGTTTTTTATTTGAAACAGTATAGCCTCGTCAGTAATTATTTCTTCCTCTTCGGTAAAGGAAGAGCCAATAAGCAAAGCGAAAATCAGCAGCAAGGAGAAGGGTAGTTTTTTCATGACATACTGGTTTAACCGGTAGATGCCGGGATATAGTTAAACGCGTGTTGACAAAAAAGGTTACAGTAATGAAACCTTTACGCATTTGCCTTTCATTTATATGGAAAACAACAGACAATACAATTGTGGACTGCCGCTGAACTGCGGAAAACCTTCCGCCATTTGTGCAATTTGCCAAACTCCCTGGGATGCTTTTCTTCTGCCTCTCAAGCTGTCCATAATGATCGCATACCGTTTTTACCTGCCCTGCTTCAAAATCTTAGCCAGTAGGGTTAACTTGAACAGGTTTTTAACCTTTAGATAACCAATCGCGATTATTTTGGCGGCATAAAACCCTGCAATGGATAAACTGTTATTTACCCCCGGCCCCTTAACAACCAGTAAAACCGTTAAAGAAGCTATGCTTCGGGACCTTGGCTCGCGCGATACATCTTTTGTAAAAATTGTTGCTGATATAAGAGAGATGTTGCTGGATGCAGGATCCGTTTCGAAGGCAGCAGGTTATGAAACCGTAATTATGCAGGGTTCAGGAACCTTTGGCATAGAGGCTGTCATTTCATCGGCCGTGCCAAAGGCCGGTAAGCTGCTGGTTATTGTAAACGGCGCCTACGGGGAAAGAATAGTAAAAATAGCCGCCGTGCACCGCATACCCTGCGAAGCCCTGGTTTTTAGTGAAAACGAAGTGCCGGACGTACATAAGGCAGAAGAGCACATTAAAAAGGGCTCCTTTACCCATCTGGCAATTATACATTGCGAAACTACCAGTGGTATTTTTAACCCTATTGAAGCTTTTGGTGAATTGGCTGCCAAACACAACCTGGTTTACATGGTAGATTCTATGAGCGCTTTTGGCGCCGTGCCGGTGGATGTAAGCAAGTGCAGAATTGATTTTCTGATATCCTCATCTAACAAATGCATTGAGGGTGTTCCGGGTTTTTCTTTCGTAATTGCCAAACGCGAGGAATTGGAAAAATGCAGGGATAATGCTGATACGCTTACGCTGGACCTTTATGCCCAGTGGGCAGGGCTGGAGAAGGATGGCCAATTCAGGTTTACACCGCCAACGCATGCGCTGTTAGCTTTTTGGCAGGCACTACAGGAACTTAAAACGGAAGGAGGTGTGGCGGCGCGCTCGGCCCGTTATCAAAACAACTTTAATGTACTTTCAGAAGGGATGAAGCAGTTAGGCTTTACTGAATATCTGCCTAAGGAAAAGCAGGGGTATATCATTCAATCGTATCTATATCCCGAAAGCAGCAACTTTAACTTCGCCACCTTCTACAATAAACTAAACGACCTTGGGTATGTAATTTACCCGGGCAAACTTACCAAGGCAAATTGTTTTCGTATCGGCAACATAGGGCAGATTTTCCCTGAACAGGTAAAGGGTCTTTTGGCCGCCATAAAAGCTGTGAAAACAGAAATGGGATTTTAAGGAGTTGGCTTGATTATGTTTTGCTGAATGGTTTGTACAGGCCCCGGGCATTCGCGTTTATGGCAGGTAACACAGGCGCTAACCATAGTGTTGAACATCTGTTTTCTGTCGCCCTTTTCTTCTTTATAGTAGGTATCAAGGTCCATCAAAAACCGGGTGGTGTACTCGGTATGGTCTACAGAAAGATGTTTGCCTTCTGTAACTTTTGCGGTACTCATTTTTTTGATGAAATGAGGATAAGGCTGGCGGCTTTTGCCTTCTTGTATAAGCTCTTTCTCCTTTTTGATAAAGCTGAGCATGTGCTTCATAATTTTAGCCAATTCGCTATCGGATGAAAGGCTAAAGGATGTGTTGCTTAGTAATACGGCCAGCAAAAAAACGGAAAGGATGATTTTGTTACGCATAATTATGGCACGAAAGTAGCGATTGTAGTTAAGCCTAAGTACTTATGAAAGATTACTTATAGCTGCTTTGAAAAAATGCCTATCTTGAAATCAATAACACTGTTTTGTATGCTTAAAAAATCTCTCACCCTTTTGTTGTTGTTTTTTGTTTTGGCTGCGGGTGCGCAAACAGTTGAAGAAGCTGTAATTAAAAATGATACTGCCCTTTTAAAAAAGCTGCTGCTTAAGAAGCCCGACCTAAACAAGGCAGATAAGAACGGGGTTAGCCCCTTAATGACGGCCTGCCGATGGGGTTACTTTGATATTGTTGCCTTGTTGTTGGAGGCCGGCGCCAAGCCTGATAGCCCTAAAAGCCCTAAGGGCAGAACCGCCTTAATGGTTGCCTGCGCTTACTACAGCGATGCGGAAGTGTGCACCTACCTTATAAAGTACGGCGCTGATGTAAATGCCAAAGCTGATGACGGAACTACTGCTTTAATGTTAGCGGCACAAAACGCTAAGGTTGACGTAGTGCAATTGCTGTTAAACAATAAGGCTGACGTTAAAGCTAAAGACAAACAGGGGCAAACGGCCCTTGATTTTGCCAAAAGCGCTAATGCCGAAGTTTTAAAGGAAGCTTCAGGCGGACAAAGTATGAACCTGAACAAAGATGAGGTTATCTCTTTACTGGAGAAAGCACTGCTACCGACCAAGTAGAAACACGGGAAAACCGCTTTGCGCACCCTTAAGCAGCTCTGTGCTGCTTAGCGCAGGTTGTGGCCAATCAAGAAGTTTACTTACGTAGGTATAGAATTCGCTTACCGTGTACCCCCCGGCGCGCAATGCTTTTAGAGAACTACTGCCGGCTGACTTTGATAGTTTCTGCCCCGAAGTATCGGTTATGAGCAGATGGTGGTAAAAGGAACAAGTACTGAAAGCTGTTTTACCACTAATTGAGGCGAGGTAGGTTTGGGCGGCGGTGCTGCCTAATAAATCCTGCCCACGAATAATGAGGTTAACATTGTAAAGCAAGTCATCAGCAAGTGATGAAACCTGGTAGGCCATCATGCCTTCCTTTCGCCTAACCACAAAATTATGCATGTCTTTATCTAAAGTAATACTATGCGGGCCGGAGTTGGCATCATTAACTATTACGGGGCTATCGGGTGTTAGTATTCGTAAAGCAGCTCCGAAACTGTTTATCGAAATGCCTTTACTAAAACAGTTGCAGGCTTCTTTTTCAAGGCTTTTGCGCGAACAAGTGCAGGCAAAAATTTTACCGGTGCCAAGCAGCTCATCTAAAAATGTGAGGTAGTAGTCGTGCCGGTGGTTTTGCGAGAATTTTTGCTGATGTTCTGCTACTGAAAATGGACCCTCGTCCCAATCAAGCCCCAGCCATTCCAGCGTTTTAAATATATTTTCAAGATATTCCGGCTTGATGCGTGGTGCATCCAGGTCATCAATCCTAAGGCGTACGCTGCCCCCGGCCTTACGGGCCCAAAGCCAGGTTAAAACAAAATTTAAGGCATTGCCGATGTGCAAATAACCACTGGGGGTTGGTGCAATACGGGTGCGAACCATATAGCGAATTACCTTAAGCGGTCAAGGCTTTTAACAAGGTCTTCATCCTTACGGATAAAATAAAAGGCTGCAAGATTAAAGATGATTGCCGCCAGGCCAGCCAGGTTCCAAAAAGTAAGCTTTACGTTACACTCTATCACTTTATGGGTTAAAAACTCATCGTAGCGGCACTCCCACGTTTGGTAACGGTAAAAGATGTAACAAAGTGAACAAACCCAAAACAAAATTGAGAACCAGGTAAACAGCATTTGCAGTTTGCGGTTTTTGAAAAGAAAGATGCTGATAAGTGCAAAACCACCTGCAGTGCCGGCCAGTATGGCATTAATAAAATAGAGGTAACCTTTATAAAACTCATGAACCTCCCAGCCCGGATGGGTGTTGGTTTTGGTGCCTTCAACCATAGCGATAAGCGGAAACCACAAATACAAGCCTAAACAAACCAACACTAATAAAAAAAACACCGTTTGGATTCTTTGAATCATAGATTGCGTTTTGAAAAATTACTTTTGAGCCACAAACCTAAATTAATTTCTAACTGTAAAAACAGTACCGGAAAGGTTCCGGGAAGGAAAATAAAATGGAAGCTTACATAATTGATGCGGTACGCACACCAATAGGAAAATTTAACGGAAGCCTGAGCAATATTCGCCCCGACGACCTGGTGGCAATGACCATTAAAAAGCTGGTTGGAAGAAACGAAAGCTGGCTGGACCCTGCACTTATTGAGGAGGTAATTTTGGGGGCCGCCAACCAAAGCGGAGAAGACAACCGCAACGTTGCACGCATGGCGGCTTTATTGGCAGGCCTGCCGATAAGTGTGGCCGGTGTAACAGTTAACCGCCTTTGCGCTTCGGGCCTGCAGGCAATTGCCGATGCCGGGCGCGCTATTAAGGCCGGAGAGGGAGAAATATTTATTGCCGGTGGTGTAGAAAGTATGAGCAGGGCGCCTTACGCTTTATCAAAAGCAAATGGCGCATTTGACCGTACCCAGCAATTGTTTGATACCACTATAGGATGGCGTTTTACCAATAAGGCATTCTCTAAAGATGCAACCTTTAGCATGGGCGAAACTGCAGAGAATGTTGCAAGTAGCTGGAAGATAAGCCGCGAGGAGCAGGATAGTTTTGCCGTAAACTCGCAACAAAAATACCAAGACGCCCATTTACAGGGTAAGTTCAACGATGAAATGATACCGGTGGAAGTGGACAAAGGGAAGGGGGAAAAAATCTTTTTTGAAAAGGACGAACAGCCTCGTTTATCATCAATGCAGGATTTAGCAAAACTAAAACCTGCTTTTGTGGCCAATGGCACAGTTACAGCGGGCAATTCAAGCGGTATTAATGATGGAGCTACGGCACTTATAATCGTTAGCGAAGAAGTTGTAAAGCGTTATAACCTAAAGCCCATGGGCCGTATAGTTTCGGTTGGCGCTGCGGGAGTCCAGCCATCATGCATGGGTGTTGGCCCTGTGCCTGCTAGCCAAAAGGCATTAAAGCGTGCCGGCCTTAAGGTAGAAGACCTTGGGCTGGTTGAATTAAATGAGGCCTTTGCATCGCAATCTATTGCCTGTATGCGCGATTTAAACCTAAACCCCGAAATAGTAAACGTAAACGGCGGCGCTATAGCATTGGGCCATCCACTGGGTAGTTCAGGTGCGCGTATCAGCACTACCCTGCTATATGAGATGAGAAGAAGGGCAAATGTTAAATACGGTTTGGCTACCATGTGTGTTGGTGTTGGCCAGGGCCTTGCCATAATTTACGAAAAGTGTTGATTGTGCAACCCGAAGTAAAACAGCGCTATTTTCTTCACCTTGCTTTTGACGGCACTAATTATTGTGGCTGGCAGGTGCAGGCCAATGCACCCTCGGTACAACAAACCATAAACGAAGCTTTGTTTAAGTTGCTGAGGCATGAGATACGCTCCATGGGATGCGGGCGTACGGATAGTGGCGTACACGCTAAGGACTTTTATATGCACTTTGATGCTTATAAGGAAATTAAGGACCTGAAAGATTTTTTGTTCAGGCTGAATTGTGTTTTGCCGGATGATATTTCCATTTACAGCCTATTGCCCATGGAGGAAAAAGCCCATGCGCGTTTTGATGCTACCGAACGAACATATGAGTATTATATCTATTTCGATAAATCGCCCTTTGTGCGCCGTTTTGCCTGCTACCAGGGGTTTTACAAAATAGATTGGGAAAAGGTGGCAGAGGCTGCGGAGTTTATAAAAGGCGTTGAGGACTTTACCTCTTTATGCCTGCCCAGCGAAGATTTTAAAACCAACCTTTGCTATATCAAGCAATCCCGCTGGGATGTACTGCCTGCACAGCATTTGATTCATAAACTGTATGATGCGCAGGATATAAACCCGATTAATGTAAAAACGGGCCCGCTTAAGGGAGAGGTTTTCCGCTTTACCGTTACCAGTAACCGTTTTTTAAGGGGGATGGTGCGCCGTATAGTAGGTACCAGCCTTATGGTGGGCAAAGGCAAAATATCGCCGGAGCTGTTTAAGGAGACCGTTAGCGCTAAAAAAGAGTTTAAGGTTCATCACCTTGCCCCCCCTAATGGGCTGTTCCTTTCAAAAATTAAGTATCCCTACATTTAAACGTTGAAACACCGATTCAGGAAGCTTTTTACTTTTGCAGCGGATGGCAGAAGGACAAAAGCAGGCTTTTTTAGATTTTGGTTTGTTAAAACGTATTATTCACCTGGCGGACCCTTATAGAGGAGTTTTCTATTCTTCTATTTTTCTTTCGGTGTTGCTGGCGGCTTTGGCGGTGGTTCAACCGTTGATGATAATTTACACAACAGACCATTATATAACCGATGCCCACTTTGATTTTGATGGTTTAAAGCAGATGGCCATTTGGATGGTGTTTGTGCTTATAACCACTGCCGTGCTGCGCTACAGCTTTAATTACATCACCGCCTGGCTGGGGCAAAGTATTGTAAAGGACATGCGTGTGCGCGTTTACGAGCACATCATTAACTCGCGGCTGGCCTATTTTGATCAAACACCTATAGGTACATCAACCACAAGAACCATCACCGATATAGAGGCCATTAATGATACCTTCAGTGAGGGCCTTATCAGCATTGTGGCCGATATACTTACTATCGTAAGTGTGTTTATTACCATGGTTTGGGTTAACTGGAAGGTGGGTTTGGCCAGTATAGCGGTGTTGCCGTTTCTGTTATGGGTAACACGTTGGTTTCAACAAGGGGTTAAAAAATCCTTTCAGGATGAAAGGGCGCAGATTGGCCGGCTGAATGCGTTTTTACAGGAGCACATAACCGGTATGCGCATCATCCAGATTTTTAATGTAGAGGATAAGGAACGCCGGAAATTTGAAGAAATTAACCTGGCGCTGCGCGAAGCAAACGTTAAAGGCATTTGGTATTACTCCCTGTTCTTTCCCGCAGTAGAAGTTTGCCTGGCAGTAGCTATAGGCTGTATGGTGTGGATGGCCTCTCACGAAATGCTGGGCGGTGGAACTTTTAATGATAATCCCTTAGATATTAAAGGAGTGGGCATTATTTCCGGTTTCCTGTTGCTTATAAATATGCTGTTCAGACCGTTGCGCTTTATCGCTGATAAGGTGAATGTAATACAGCGCGGTATTGTAGCCAGCGAGCGGGTGTTTAAGCTATTAGACAAAGATGAAAGTATTGCCAACAGCGGAGCGTACGCACCGGCAGAAGTGAAAGGTAAGTTGGCCTTTGAAAATGTATGGTTTGCTTACAGCAACGAAAACTGGGTTTTAAAAGATGTAAGCTTCAGCCTTAATGCCGGCGAAACTTTGGCCGTGGTTGGCGCAACAGGCTCCGGAAAAACCACCACCATCAGTTTACTGGGCCGCTTTTACGATATTAATAAAGGCAGCATAAAGGTTGATGATGTTGACATACGCGAGTATGAATTAAGCTCCCTGCGTTCTAAAATGAGTGTAGTGCTGCAGGATGTGTTTCTGTTTGCCGGTAGTGTTTATGAAAACATTACGCTGCGCAACCCGGATATTACAAAGGAGCAGGTGCTGTACGCAGCTAAGTTGGTTGGGGCGCACGGTTTTATCTCCAAACTGCCGGGCGGTTACGATTATAAAGTAATGGAGCGCGGAGCTACACTTTCCATGGGCCAACGCCAGCTAATTTCCTTTGTAAGGGCGTTGGTATATAACCCGGGCATACTGATTCTGGACGAAGCTACCTCCTCCATTGACACTGAAAGCGAGGCGCTTATTCAGCATGCTATTGAAGAACTGGTTAAGGGAAGAACATCTATAGTAATAGCCCACCGCCTTAGCACTATACGCCACGCCCACAAAATTGCGGTGTTTGATAAAGGCACCCTTAAGGAATTTGGCCGGCACGAGGAATTGCTGGCGCTTAATGGCTACTACCGTAAGCTGTACGACATGCAGTTTGTTAAGCAAGATGTGAACGTTTAATCAGATAGAACGCAACGCATTAAAAATCAAGCGATTTTGCCAATTTGAGATTGTCTATTTTTATAGAATTTTGCGTAGCGAAAATTCTGAAAAGCGTTTGGAATTTGAACTTTTGTTATTATACTTGTTGTATTGTTAACCAAACACATTATCTTATGAAAAAGGTATTTTTAATGTTAGTTGCTGGTGCTTTCATCAGCATGTCTCTGGTATCTTGTAGCAAGTGCGGCCATTGCGAAATCAGCGGCGTTTCAGGCACTAAGTATTGCCAGAAAGACGACAAGACTGCTTATGACGCTTACGAGTCAGCTTGCAAAGCTGCTGGTGGCACATGGAAAAACGACTAATTCCACTAATTGGTTTTGTAAAAGGGTTGCCTGAACCGGCAACCCTTTTGCTTTTTTAAGGATTACAGCCCGCCATTTTTTTCGAAATCCTTCATTGCCTCAATCAACAACTCAACGCCCTTTTCAGGCATGGCGTTATAAATGGAAGCACGCAGGCCGCCAACGTAACGGTGGCCTTCAATACCCACAATACCGTAATCTGCCGCAAAGGCTGCAAATTTTTTATCCGCTTCCTTGTTACCCGTAGTAAAGCAAACATTCATTAATGAGCGGTCGGCTTCAGCCACTATACCCTTAAACAGGCCGCTGTTATCTATAGCGGCATACAGCTTCTGCGCCTTTTGGTTATTGGCCGCTTCAAGATTTTTTAGCCCTTTTTTCTTTATCCATTCAAGGGTTAAGTACGAAACGTATACAGCAAATACGGAGGGCGTATTGAGCATACTTCCCTGCTCAATATGTTTGCGGTAGTCCAGCATTTTAGGTATAGGCCTGCCTACTTTACCCAGTATATCGCGGTTAATAATAAGTAGGGTGGTACCCGCAGCCCCGGCGTTTTTTTGCGCCCCGGCATAAATTAAGTCAAAGCGGTTGAAGTCCAGCACTCTTGAAAAAATATCACTGCTCATATCGCATACCAGGGGCACTCCTGTATTTAGGGGTAGCTTGTTGCCGTGCAGTTGGGTGCCGTAGATAGTATTGTTGGACGTGATATGCAGGTAAGCTGAACCGGCCGCTAAGGATAATTCAGCCGGGATATAGGTATAAGAACCCTCTCTTGAAGAAGCTGCTATATGAACATTGCCAAAGAGTTTTGCTTCCTCCAACGCGCCATGCGCCCAATAGCCGGTATCTAAATAGGATGCAGTGGCATTAGAATCCAACAAATTATAAGGCACCATATGAAATTGAGAAAGGGCACCACCGTGCAGGTAGAGCACTTCATAGCGGCTATCCAGTTGCAATAGTTCCTTAACCAAAGCCCGTGCCTTTTCCATTACTTCTACAAACTGCCGCGAGCGGTGGGAAACCTCCAGTATACTTAGCCCCGTTTGCTCAAAGTCCGTAAGGGCTTCCGAGGCCTGTTGCAAAACTTCTGCCGGCAAAATGGCGGGCCCACTGTAGAAATTTATTTTCTTCATGGGGCAAACATAAGGCTTGCTTAGCACACCCTGTAAAACAAAGTTGTATGGCTAAAGAAATTGAACGAATCGCCAGGCTGTTTCAGCGCAACTGGGATGGCCCCATGTGGTATGGTGGCCAGCTTTCAGAAAAATTTAAAGACCTGAGCTGGGAGAAGGCCTTTCAGAAGCCCGCAGGCTTTTCGCATAACATTTATGAATATGTAAGGCATATGTATTGCTGGAGGGTGTTTACGCTGGAGTTGCTAAAGGGCAACTATGATTATAAGGTGGAGATAAACTCAGAAAAAGATTGGGAGAACCAATACGAACGAACAGAAATTACCTGGCTTAAAGCCCTTGCAGATTTAGAGAACAGCCAACAGGAATTAGCAGAGGCTCTGGCGGCTTTCCCCGATGAGCAATTGGATGAGTTGGTGCCCGGTAAAAAGTTTAAGTGGTATGCCCTGCTGCATGGCGTAATTCATCATGATATATACCACAGCGCTCAAATTGCTGTGTTACGGAAATAAAAAAGCCGGAGAAAAACTCCCCCGGCATTGAATATTCCGAACAGTACAACTTTAGTATTTCAATACTTTAACTTCCGTTCTGCGGTTTTGTTGGTGCTGCTCCTCGGTGCAATCTGATTTTTGATCACCTTCGCATACGCAGTTGTTAACCGGCTTCAATTCACCGTAACCGGCGGCAATAATTCTCTTTTTACGAACGCCTTTATTGCTTAAATAGTCCACTGCTGATTTAGCGCGTTTGGCCGAAAGCACCATATTGCTTCCGGCAGAGCCGCGGCAATCGGTATGTGAGCTAAGCTCTATTTCAAGTGTTGGGTTTTCTTTCATCAGGCGAACAACATTGTCCAACTCCTGTGCGGCATCCTTGCGTATTTCCCATTTGTTGAAATCGTAGTAGATGTTGTTGATGATCCAGGTTTGACCAACATAAAACTTACAAGGCCCCGGTATTTCCTGCCCCGGCTTAAGGTCGTAGGTGCTTATCGTATCCTTTCTGCCGTTATGTTCAATAAGGTAAGTGTTATCCAGGCGAAGGTCCATGCGCAGTTCGCCATTTGTATTAGGCTTAACATCGTAAACCTCGCCGTTCTTGATATCGGTAATGGTTACAGCCGAAGAAAAACAGTTAGCAGTTAACGGCACGTTTACAACCAATTCTCCGCGTGGTATAAGGTACTCGCGCATCAAAACTGTAGTGTTTCTGTCAGCATCTTCGCCTGTAAACTGGTCTTTAATTGAAGCGTAATCGCGGCTGCTTAACTTGTATTTAGCCGAAGGCACGGTTGCTTCCAGTACGCCGTTCTCGTTGGTTACATAGTTCATTTCAGCGCCATCGCCGTTTACAATAGTAATTTCAGCATCGCGCACGGGGTGTTGGGTATCTTTCTCCTTAATTGAAATTTTTAGCTTGATGACATCGGGCTGAAGAGCAATGGTGATGGTTTTACCCTTGTCTGCCGGTGTTATGGCTGCGCTGTTAATTTTGTAGCCATCTTTCAAAATATCAAGCGAGCATGATTTGCCGCCCTTGATGGTAAAGGTTTTTTCGCCGTTGGCATCGCTCAGGGTGTTTTCCGGGTTCATTGATTTGCAATCCAGCGCAAGGGTTGCCTCTGCTATAGGTGTTTGGCTGTCTGCATCAACCAGTTTAACTGTTACTTTGTATTCCAGCTTGCTTTCATCAAAAGTAAAGTGGTAAATGTCGTCTTCGCCCATGCCTCCTTCGCGGTTAGAGGTAAAGTAGCCGCCTTTGTTAGATGGGTCCATTATTAAACCGTAGTCGTCTTTGCTGCTGTTGACAGGTGCGCCAAGGTTTTCGCCTTTGCTCCAATTGCTTCCATCGTTTTTAGATTTGTAAACATCTAAACCACCAAGGCCCGCAGGGCTGTTAGAGGCAAAGTAAAGCACGCCGTTATCTGCCATAAAAGGAAACTTCTCGTCAAAAGCAGTGTTTACGGTGCTGCCCAGGTTCTTAGGTTCGCTCCATTTTCCATTCGCGTCGCGGGTACTCATATAAATATCACTACCGCCAAAGCCACCCGGCTTATCGCTGGCGAAATACAGGGTTTTGCCATCCTTTGAAAAAGCCGGTGTGGAGGTAGAAAATTGCGGGCCATTAAATGCAAGCGGCACCTGGCTTGATGCGCTTGAGCCATTAAACACGGAAGAATATAACTGCATGGCAGGCACATTTTTGCCGCCCTGGTTAACCAGTGCTTTTTTCTTAAAGCTGCTACGCGCAAAAATCAGCTCATCGTTTTGCTTGTTGTAGGCTGCAGTAGCCGTAGCCAGTTTGCCTTTTGCTTTTGAACCAACTTTGTTGGTAGCCATGGTGCTATCCATAGTAGCCACGTAAATGCGGCTAAACCTGTTTATTGACCACTTATTGTAAACCGCTTTTTTGTTGCTGCGGTTAGAAGAGAAGATGATTTTTCCATCCTTATAAAAAGCAGGTGCATAGTCAGACTTTGATGTGTTTATGCTAAGCATATCCACCCGGTAAGCAGGGTTATCCTTACTTAGTTCAGGTATTTGGCGCATACCGTCCATTGCATCCTTAACGCCCAGAGCTTTAGGGTTGGCCTTTAAGTACGCATCATAGTATTTTTGGGCCGTACCGTAGTTTTTATTGGCGCGTAGTACTTCAGCATAGTTAAACTTGCTTTCGGCACTCATTTTAGGATTATCAGCAACTTTGGCATACCACATTTCAGCCGTTTTATAATCGTTTTTCAACTTATATATTTCGGCAATGCGTTGGATTATATAAACGGTGTCGGCGTCCATGCTCATGGCTTTACCGTAAAGCTTTATGGCTTTATCCAGCTTTAATTTGCTATAAACCTTATCGGCCCTGAGAGTAACGCCACTTTTAACGGCTGCCACAACCGGTGCGGCCTTTTGGGCAGAGTCGGGTTTTTGGGCATAGCCATAGCTGTTTAATGTGGCAATAAAAAGCAGTGCACCTATAATAGTAGTGTACCTAAAGAAGGAGAATTGGTTCATGTAGTTAAGCATTTAGGGTATTAGCCATTTCAAAAATGCTCTTTTATTGACCCTTAACCACCTAAAAGGCAGGGCATTTCCCCAAGCTTAACTGTTAAATGTTCATTTTACTTGTCAGCACCGGGGTTCACCAGCTCCTCCCAATACTCTGCCGCGCGGCGGGTGTGGGGTATAACAATAGAACCGCCCACCAGGTTGGCGATGGAGAAAACCTCATATATCTCCTCGGTAGTGCAGCCCAGTTCGTGGCTCTTACCCAAATGATACTTTATACAATCATCGCAACGCAGTACCATGCTGGCTACCAAACCAAGTAATTCTTTGGTTTTGGTTGGTAAGGCACCCTGGGCATAGGCCTGATTGTCAAGGCTCCAAAAGCGCTTAAGCACTAAGTTGTCTTTTGAAAGTATCACATCGTTCATGCGCGAACGGTAATCGTTAAAGTCCTTTATAAGTGTACTCATACAATTTTTGTTTGGCTGTAGCGTCAAAGGTATAAAAGTTGAAGTTTCAACAGTTTGGCTTGCATAAAGGCCGGCCGTAAGACCAAGGAAATTTCTACTTTTAAAACTTAAACAAAAACAAGTATGAAAAACGTTTTGAGACTTTTGATTGGTTTGGTGGTTATCTCTTCCCTTTCCAGCTGTGGCTATAACAGCATGGTAGAAAAACGCGAAGCTGTTAACCAGGCGTGGGGTGGTGTGGAATCAGCCTATCAACGCCGTGCAGACCTTATACCTAACCTGGTAAGCACCGTTAAAGGCGCAGCTAACTTTGAACAAACAACCCTTGAAAAAGTAGTTGAAGCCCGCGCAAGCGCAACACAAATCAAACTTGACCCCAACGACCTTACCGAAGAAAACCTGGCCAAGTTTCAACAGGCCCAAAACACCCTTTCGCAATCTTTAGGAAGGCTGCTGGCCGTTTCTGAAAACTATCCGGAGTTAAAGGCCACCCAAAACTTTCAGGATTTACAAGCACAGTTAGAAGGCACTGAAAACCGCATTAATAAATCGCGTAACGACTTTAATACTTCAGTGCAGGACTACAATGCCTATATAGCCAAGTTTCCGCAGGTGATGGTTGCCAAGATGTTTGGCTTTACACCCCGCGCCTACTTTAAGTCTGATCCGGGAAGCGAAAAAGCGCCTGAGGTTAAGTTTTAAAAACCTCAGCCCCTTACAATGTTTAAAAAAGACTTTTTTACTGCCGACCAAAAGAAGGCTATAGTTCAAGCCATTACCGACGCGGAGGCAATGACCTCGGGTGAAATACGCCTGCATGTGGAGCCTAAATGCAAGACAGGAGATGCTATTATAAGAGCAACAGCCTTGTTTACAGAGTTAAAGATGGACACTACGGTACACCAAAACGGAGTGCTTATTTATATAGCATACGAAGACCGCCTGTTTGCTATAATAGGAGACAAAGGAATTAACCACGTTGTGCCGGCTAACTTTTGGGATGGTATTAAAGAAGTAATGGCGGGACACTTTAAGAAAGGCGAATTTTTTGAAGGCGTTGTGTTTGCAATTAAAGAATCGGGAATGCATTTAAAGCAGTATTTCCCTTTGCACCAGGATGATAAAAACGAGTTGAGCAATGAGATCAGCGAAGGGGAGTAAAATCATTTTTACGCTGCGCAGCATAACCGCTGCCTTTGTGCTTTTGCTGGTATCGGCCAATGCGTTGCTGGCAGTGGATTACCCCGAAAAGCCGAATCCACCCCGTTTGGTAAACGATTTTGCCGACATGCTATCAAGCGGTGAAGAACAAACACTGGAAAACAAACTGGTTGCTTACGATGATTCGACCTCAACACAAATAACCATTGTTACTATTAACACTCTTGACGGTATGGACAAGAGTGAATATGCGATTGAGTTGGCTGATAAATGGGGTATAGGCCGGGCTAAGAAAGATAATGGCGTTTTAATATTGGTTGCCTTACAGGACAGGCAGATGTTTATTGCTACGGGCCGCGGCGTAGAGGAGTTTTTGACAGACCTTGCCACAAAACATATTGTAGAACAAAAAATGAAGCCCCGCTTTAAGGAAGGCAACTATTATGCAGGGCTTAATGATGCGGTAGATGAAATTATAGCAAGGCTAAGTGGCGAGTTTGTAAATGAGGACCCTGATACAAAAAGCGACGGACTGCCCATTTGGGTTATAATCCTGATTATCATAATTATTTTTATTGTGCTGCCGGCCATTTTTAGAGGTGGCGGTGGTGGAGGCACCTATAGCGGCCGTGGTTACCGCAGCACCGGTGGCGGTTTCTGGGGAGGCGGAGGCTTTAGTGGAGGAGGCGGTAGCAGTGGTGGAGGCTTCGGCGGTTTTGGTGGCGGTAGCTTTGGCGGCGGTGGCGCAGGCGGCTCATGGTAAGTCTTTTCTTTTAGGTAAATGAACGAGCATCTTAAATATACGTTACACCCCTGGCACGGAATTGAAGTTGGCGAAGCTGCACCCGGTGTAATAACTGCCTTTATTGAAATTACCCCGAACGACACCGTTAAGTATGAGATAGACAAAAAAAGCGGCTGGCTTAAAGTAGACCGGCCTCAACTGTTCTCTAATATAGTACCGGCCCTTTATGGGTTTATACCCCAAACGCTTTGCGACAAAGAAGTAGGGCGCTTTTGCACGCTTAAAACCGGTAAGCCCGGTATTAACGGCGACCAGGACCCCATGGATATTTTGGTGCTAAGCGAAAAGAGCTTTCCTAACAGCGGGTTTATTGTACAGGCTATGCCCATAGGCGGATTGCGGATGATAGATAAGAATGAAGCGGATGATAAAATTATTGCCGTAATGAAAGACGACGCTGTTTATGGCCGCTTTACAGATTTAAAACAACTGGACGAAAAAATAATACGCCGACTGGAGCATTATTTTTTGACCTACAAAGATTTGCCGGGCTCCGGCGAAGAGAAGAAAGTAGAGATAGCCTCTATTTACGGACGCGAGGAAGCGATGGATGTTATTAAGCACAGCATGCAGGACTACCAAAACCGCTTTGTGTTGAATGAAAAATAAGGGATTAGTTGCTTTGCTATTGGTAATTGGCCTGCTGGCGGGCGGCTACTTCTATAATAAGTACCATGTTGCGCCCCGCATTAAATTCAGCACGGTAGATATTACCGATTTAAAAGGCAAGAGCGTAAAGCTATCCGACTTTAAAGCCAACAGGATATTCATTAATTTTTTTGGAACATGGTGTGGACCCTGTATGGCTGAAATGCCTGCTATAATACGGGCCTATGAAAAACTGCACGATAAGGGCTTCGTATTTTTAATTGTATCCGACGAGCCGGTTAGCCGCCTGCAACTATTTGCGGATGCCAACCCCGGGCTGCCCTTAGTTCTGTTGCGCTCTTCCAAACGCTTTAACGATTTAGGGATTTATAGCCTGCCTGCCACCTACCTCTTAAATGCTGAAGGAGAAATTCTGTATAAAAAATCGGGGACTGAAGAGTGGGACAGTGAAAGCGTAGTAGCTGAACTGCAAAAGGCAAATTAGGAAATGCCCTTTTCCCTGGTAAATGCCAGTTTGTCCATCCACCACATTAACAGCAGAAAAATGAGGCCGTATGTAATGATGAGGTATATTTTTTCGTGCGCTACTTTAAAGTATTCATTCTTGTAAATCTGAACCAGCGCCAGCGCAACAAAGCGCATTACGTTTGTTGCATAAATAAGTATCAACCCCAAAGGAATAAACCACAATTTGTTTCGGTTGTTGTTGCCGAAAACCAACACAAAGCCCGTGAATATAACCATGGGTGCAATGCCCAGGCAAAGGTCGGCAATCCAAATGCCGGCTTGCCCATCAACAGTAACGTTGCGCCCGTAATGGGTAAGGCTAAAGCCCATTAGTTGTAGCACAAATGCTGTTGATGCGGATAGGGAGTTGCCAATCATGTCCTTAAAGGCCCGCCAGCCGCCCCACAAAAAATTTTCATCGGCCTCGCCAAAATGTTTGAATAAACGCCAAGAGGCGTATACCAGCAACATTTTAATTACAAACTCAATGGGACGTTTAAGTCTTTTCGTATCCAAAAAGCATGATTTATCTCCGGCAAATTAGCAATAAGCCGGCAGCCGGAAAAAGAATTAGTTAAACGAGATGTACAACCCTTGCCGTGTAATATAGATAACAGCCAATACGGCAAAAAGCAGTAAGGGGAAAATGATGTTTACCTGTTGCAGCGACTTGTATTTTAAAACATCGTCCTTTAGTACTTCGGCGTGTTGCAGCGAGTAGATACCTAAGACCATCATAAAGAATATGGTAAGGAAGTATACCAACTGCACGAACATGTCGTGCACAATGTCAATATAGTACTTCATGAAAATAATACCCCCCGCGCCCAGTATAAAGGGAATTACTGCTGTTTCAATATAGTACCGCCTGCGGCGAGACATTTTATTGATTTTGGTATAAGAGTAGGCAAACTTAAGGAATGGCCTTACCGCGTTGGTTCCTAAAAACAGAAACAGGATAAGGAAGGGCAGGTTAAGCGCATACACCAGGAAAAGCGGCACGCGAAGCCAGGCAAACACCACAGCCAGGTTAAGGTAATAAGGCGAGTTGTACTCGTTGTAGCCAAGCGTAGCAATAGCGCCCTGCGCAACAAAAATTGCTGAACCTACCACAAAGCCCCAAACCAGAAAAAGGTTTAATACCGTTTTGAGGTGCTTTATTTTATCGTAGATGTAAAGACAAAGCAGCCCAAACAACAAAGCAAAAAGGGGCCCCGAGGTATAGATGAGCAGAACGCGTAACTTATTCCAGAACAGTTCGGGGTCAACCGGAGTAATAAACTTAATGCCGTAGAAATAAACGATGGCATCGCACTTAAAAAATTTACCCATAAGCGCCATGGCCATCCACGACAGGTAGGTGATTATAATGTATGCCAACGAAAAGCATACCGTTGAGTTAAAAATCCTGAACAGTTTACTTGGCCACGTCTCATGGCCTCTTCTCATATCCGAATACTCACCCATGCCGTAAAGATATACTTCTGTACGTATGTGTACTTATTTTTTCTAAGGCCTGTAATGCGATTTTTCGAAAATTGTTTTGGAGTCGTATTTTACTATCAGGTCCTGAAGCGAAATTTTTCCGCCTGAGCTTTCCATGAATTTCCGCACAATTTGTAAGCCTACCCAACTACCTACATTTCCGGGCGCTTCGGCGGGCATGCCCTGTGCGCCGGGGCCTTCGTCAAGGTACCGCTTTTGGTCCATGTAGTCTTCTTTATAAAGCAGGTCTTTATCATTAAAAAACTGCCATATGGCATGTTCGCTTTTCTCACACCATTCAGTTTGTGCAGCGGTGTAACCGCACAGCAGGCTATCCGGTGCATCGGGCATTATGTATGAAAGAAAATAAATCTTCTTGCCCTTCTCAACCATAGCCTCGCCAAAGGTTTTACGAGCAGTAGGGTCTTCGCCGAAATAAAGGTTATACATTACCTCCATAGCATTGCGAACGACATAGTCCTTTTTCATTTTGTGCCGAACGTATTGATAAATCTGTGCGCTGTCGTAATCGGGGTTGTTTTCGCCTAAGTAGCAATCCAGCCCAATTCCTAATGTTTCATCTCCGTAAGTAAAAGCCCCGTTGGACAGCATGGAGTAAACGGTAACCACTTTAGGGATGGTTATTTTAGGGAAATAGTATTTAAAATACCTCAGCGATAAAGTAAGTTCCTGTTCAAGGTCCTTTGTGTCGGCAAAATAGTGGTTGATAGAATCCTGGATGCGCGAAACATAAACATCCGAAACAAACCTTTTAATAGCGTCCTCTTCAATATCTGCCGTATCACCGGGCTGGCGCGGGCCAATTACAAATTGATTAAGGTAAAACCCGTAAAACTCGCCATAGCGCTGCTGCATAAGCCGGCGCTGTTGTTCAAAGCCGTTGCTTTTAAAATCGCTGAAGTCGCGGTCGAATCGCAGAAACTGTAGTTGGAAGTTTATGTTCGATACGTCGGGTTTTTCTCTACTTTTGGTTTTGCTACAGCCTTTACAGCCAGCTAAAGCGATAAGAATAAAAGCAACTAACAGATATTTGAACCGTACCATAGACTACGAAAAAAAGAAAAGTAATGAAAAGAGTTTTACTGCTGCTATTAACGCTCACCTTGTCTTTAAAAGTGTTTTGCGTAACCGATAAAATAAAGATAGGCCTTTCCGTGTCGCCGGGTTTAACCTGGGCTAAGCCTTTTGGTAAGGAAATGAAGAGTGGCGGCGTGCGCTTTGGTGTTAACTACGGCCTGGGTGTTGAATACTGGTTTGCTGAAAATTTCGGGCTCTCTACCGGTTTAGGAGGAGCAATGGAGGGTGGCAACTTAACAGGCCGCACTTATTTTCAGGTAAAGGACACCAACGGCTCGGTAATACGTACCGTAAAGGAAAAGTATACCATACACTCCCTTGTAATTCCAATCGCTATTAAGCTGCGCACAAACGACATTAAGAACTTTCGCATTTACGGTGAGGTAGGCTTCGAAAATTACCTGACCATTTCGGCCCGGGCAACGTACGATAACCCCGTTTACCTTTTCGGCACTACAACAGATATTTCTATTGAAAAAGAGAACGTGCTGAGAAAAGATAATGACGTGGCGAAATCGTTGCCCAACTTCAGGGTTAACTTTTATGACATACGCATAGCTGTGGGCGGCGGGTTTGAGTACCACTTTAACGATAAAGTGGGGGTGTTTACCGGTATATACTACCACAACGGGTTTTTGAACTACATAAAAGATAACGCAGTAGATGCCAAAAAGGAACCGGTTGTTTTACGCTCTCTTAACTTAAAAATCGGGGTGCTGTTTTAAGCGCTTTACTACCTTTGTGTCCGATGAAAATTGCACTGGCACAGTTAAACTATCATGTAGGAAACTTTTCAGCAAACACTGCTAAAATTATTTCGGCCATTAAGGTGGCTGAAGAAAAAAAGGCAGACTTTATAGTGTTTAGCGAATTGTGCGTTTGCGGTTATCCCTCGCGCGACTTTCTGGAATTTGACGATTATATAAGGCAGTGCGAGAAGGCAATTAATGACATTGCCCTACACACCCAAAACATTGGCGTGTTTGTTGGCGCCCCCCGCCGTAACCCGGTAAAGGAGGGTAAGGACCTCTTTAACTCTGCCTTCTTTATTTACGAGGGCAAGGTGCAGCACATATCAGACAAAAGCCTGTTGCCCAACTACGATATTTTTGACGAGTACCGCTATTTTGAACCCGGCCGCAATTTTGAGCCGGTGCAGTTTAAGGGCAAGAAGATAGCGCTTACTATATGTGAAGACATTTGGAATGTAGGAAACGAAAACCCGCTTTACACCGTTTGCCCGCTTGATGAAATAAGCAAGCGCAAACCCGATTTGATAGTTAATCTTTCCGCCTCGCCATTTAGTAATGCGCAGCTAAAAGAGCGTATGCATGTAATTAAAAGCAATGTGCTTAAGTACGGCATACCGATGGTATATGTAAACCAGGTAGGCGCGCAAACCGAATTGATATTTGACGGAAGCAGCGTGGTGATGGACGCAGAAGGTGAAATGATTGAACAACTGCCGCATTTTAAGGAGGAGATTCGTTTTGTGGAATGGGATGGCCTGAACTGGAACAGCGGTAGCGAAAGCGGGGCGACCGTTAATGAGTTACCTATATCGCTGGTACATGATGCCCTTATTTTGGGCATAAGCGACTACTTTAAAAAGCTGGGATTTAAAAAAGCCATACTTGGTTTAAGTGGCGGTATTGACAGCGCCCTGGTGTTGTGCCTGGCGGCAGAAGCATTAGGAAAGGAAAACGTAATGTCTCTACTGCTGCCTTCAGGTTTTTCTTCAGGCCATTCGGTAGATGATTCGGTGCAGCTGTGTAAAAACCTTGGTACGCCGTACGAAACTATCCCTATCGAAAACAATTTTCAGGCTTTTTTGCAAACGTTGAAACCGCATTTTAAAGACCTGCCCTTTAATACGGCCGAGGAGAACATACAGGCCCGTGTGCGCGGCGTGCTTTTAATGGCTTTCAGCAATAAATTTGGCTACATACTGCTAAACACTACTAATAAAAGCGAGGCAGCTGTTGGTTACGGCACCTTGTATGGTGATATGTGTGGCGGGCTGGGTGTATTAGGCGACGTTTACAAAACACAGGTATATGAGCTGGCCAGGTACATCAACCGCAACGGGGAAATAATACCGGAAAATATTATCACCAAGGCCCCTTCAGCAGAATTGCGGCCCAACCAAAAAGATAGCGACTCATTGCCGGAGTATGACATATTGGACAAAATACTATATCAGTACGTTGAGTTAAGGCAGGGCCCTAAAGAGCTGATGGCTATGGGCTTTGAGCAGGCTTTGGTTGAAAAAGTGCTAAAAATGGTGAATGGCAACGAGTGGAAAAGGTTCCAGACACCGCCTATACTGCGCGTAACGCCTAAGGCATTTGGTATGGGCCGCCGTATGCCTATTGAAGGAAAATACCTGGGTTAAGGCCCTGCTATCGCAAAATATTTACTTTTGCCGCTCGTTTGAGTAGACTTCAATAAACAGGAATGAAACAGTTATTGGCTTTAGCCCTTCTTTTTTTCTCTTTTACTGCCTTTGCTTTTGAGGCTGATTCGGTTAAAACCAAACAGGCCCACACCAAAAAAGTACTTACCCCTGAAGAGCAGGCAAAAAGGAATGCCATTAATGCAAAGTTCCAGAAGTTTTCGAAAGACCGTTTTGCTATTGATTTAATAGGCTCCAACTGGATTTACAATAAAAATGATGCAGGGTTTGCCGGTTTACAAACCAAATGGTACAGCCGCGGCATCAACATCTACTTTTACTACGATTTCAGAATTAAGCACTCCCGCTTCAGTATTGCGCCGGGTATAGGTTATAGCTGCTCTAACATCTACCACCGCCATCAGCAGGTTGTAGATTCTGCCGGCATCCACTTTACACCGCTAACAGATGCAAGTACTTATAAGGTAAACAAAATCTCTCTGCAATACCTGGACATACCTGTGGAGTTTCGTATTAAAACCAACCCTGATAAGCTGGATAACTGCTGGAAGTTTGCTATTGGTTTTAAGGCCGGCATACGTGTAGATGCGCACACCAAGCAAAAAATAAAAGACACCAACACCAAGGTTTATGTAGAAAGGAGATTTCCGGACTATAACCTTTTCCGCATGGGGCCCATGATACGGATTGGCTACGCCAGTTTTAACCTAACGGCTTACTACGGTATACTGGGTGTGTTTAAAAAGGACCGCGGCCCTAAAGCCAACGAATTTTCGGTTGGTATTTCCTTCAACGGTTTATAACCCTTACAGCCTAGCTGTAAACGGTGTTTACTTTGGCAATCAAATCGTCCATTTCCTTCGAGCAATTCTTTTTTGTGAACCGGGCAAACCAATCGGGCACTTTGGCGGTTTCCTGCCGGGTATGAAAAATTTCATCCTGAAAGTCGCGAAGCTCTGTTTCGGCAGGGTAAGTATTGCTCATTACCAGGCGCTCAATCTGCTTTAACAGCTTGCCCCTTTTTTTAATTACCCCGTTGTTGCCCCGCAGTATAGTTATATAGTGTTTGTAGATGGAGGATAAGGAAAAGGCCATTAAAAAGAAGGTAAGCATATCTGCTTTTATAACCACAGTTAACGTTATAAGAGCAAGAGTGTATAGCGAAATACCTACAAGCAATGCCTTGCGGTACTTTTTACGTAAGGAGATATCCCAGGCGGCATTGAGCATTTGGCAAATTGCTACCATTTGATGGTCGGGTATTTGAGCGGAAATGGAAGGGGAATACCAGTTACTTACATCATGGTCAAACTTTACGGCAAGTGCTGATATCTCGCTTTCAGAAACCTTATGAATGGTACTTTTCCACGGTAGTTTAAACAGCGCTACATCAAATTGCTCGCGGATGATAGCCCCCTTTTCGGTGTTTGACTTGTAAACGGCCATCACGAGTTCACTGAAAATGGAGATGCCGAGCGAGACGCCAAAGGCAATGTTCTTTATGGAATCGTTATGAGCAAAAAGGTAAATTACCGGATAAACAAAGCCCATTAACAACATTAAAATGCTTATGCTGTTTTCAAGGATTTTAGCTTGCGCATAAGCCTGGCCCGACGCCTTAAGTAAGCGAATAGAGGCTTCGGAGTTTTGCCGTGTGAGGATGGAAGACATGTTGAGCAGGGGTTTTTTGCGCCAGCCCAACTAAGATAAATTACTTTAGGAAATAGTATACTATAAGTGGCTACTCAAAAATGTTCAGGTTGCCCCAGGCCTCTCTTTTTTCGGCATTAGGGTCGTTTAAAATTTCCTGCTTTCTGTCGAATATCAATGTGCTGCGTTGTTTACCGTTGTAAACGGCCCAGTTGTTTTCGCCTTTATTGTTAGGGTTGCCGGTGTAAGCAAAGTTTATCCAGGCCTGCTGCATTTGCCCGGCTATGGCGTAAACCTCTTTTTTCTTCGCCATCAGCAACACCAATTTGCCTACCCGGGTATCAAAATTGCCAAACACAAAAGGCAGCTCAACCCCGTGGCAGGCGCGCAGGCCGGCTACCTTTAAAGGGCCCGATGCCCAGTCGAAACGGTACATATAGGTTGGCGCTTTTTCGCTTTGCAGGGCAGCAAACTGCATGGAAGGCATGGCAAATACACCATCAGTAATTATGGATAACACGCCGCTTTTTCTGGGATAGTTTTGATAAGCTGCCAGCAGTTTCTTGCGCTCCTCCTGGTTAAATCTCGACACATAGGGGGTTAAGCCTTTTGCGGTGCGTGGCGCCATATTTAACCGGCGCAGGGCAAACAAAGTAGCCTCATCCTTATTGGTGCCAATAAGTAAGGGTACGTTGGCGGCGGAGCCTGATTGTATAGCCTGCATCAGATTATTAGGGAGAAAATCAGGATCAAGTGTAGGGGCGATGGTTTTGTTAGGGGTGGCCTCAATACAAACCATATCCAGCAGCTTACGCATAGCAACAGCCAAGGTATCCGGGTCAATGGTTTTAAGCTTTTGAAGGTTGGCGGTATCAACACCTACCAACTGTAGGTAACGCTTGGTAAAAGCGGTTGAAAATTCAGGGGCCCATATGTTGTTAGGCGCACCGCTTTCGGCAATAGCTTTATGGAACAATCCTTTTGCCGAAGGTGTTGCCATTAGGGTTTGAACGCTTATGGCCCCGGCCGATTCGCCGAAGATAGTAACGTTGGAAGGGTCGCCACCGAAGGAAGAAATATTATCACGCACCCACTTTAAAGCCGCTACCTGGTCCTTAATGCCCAGGTTGCTTTCAAACCCTTGGTGGTTGGGCAGGTTATTAAAATACAGGAAGCCAAAGGGCCCCATGCGGTAGTTAATGGTAACCACCACTACATCTCCCTTTTTGGCAAGATTTGCCCCATCATATAAATCCGAAGAGCCTGAGCCTGAAATAAAACCACCGCCATGTATCCAAAACATAACCGGGCGCTTTTTAGCATCCGCTTTAGGCGACCAGATGTTTAAAAAGAGGCAATCCTCGCTCTGTACCTCCTTATCCTTTTTGGAACGCTCGTATCCCATGGCTATGTTGCCAAACTTATCCGCATCGCGGATTCCCTTCCAGCTATCGGGTGGCCGGGGGGCTTCAAAACGTAAATCGCCCAGCGGGGCTTTTGCATAAGGCAGGCCTTTCCAAACAGAAACGCCCTGTTCCTGTATACCGTGTACTAGGCCCTGTTTGGTGGCCACTACCAGTTTACCGGTATCGGTGTCAAGGTTGTAAGCAAAAGCTGAGTTAACAGAAAGGAATAATAACGCCGTGTAGGCCAAGAACCACTTCAACATGTTACCGGGAATTTAGAGCTGCGAAGTTACCCTTCGTATTAAAAAAAAGCAAGGCTTTACGAGGAGTAAAATTGTGAAATGCCGAAAAATTATGCTGAAGTGTTTAGCGTAAAAATCGCTTAGCGGTGGCGGTGTACTTCAATTGCCCAATCCCAGGGAAAGGGGGCCTGCATCCACCGTGGGGCATTGTTGAATTCAGTACGCCAGGGGTACTCCAGTTTTTCTACTGTTGTTATTTCGAAGTTGCCATGGTGAAAAAGCCCAAACAACTCGTGCAGGCTGTAGTGCTTGGTGGGTTTGCCATCAATGCCGGTAACGCCGCAGCTTAAGTCTGCCAGCCTGAAATCCATATTGTCAATTTCATCTCTGGGGATGTCGTTAATTTCCACGCCATCGCGTTTAAACCATTGCAGTAGGTTCCAGGTGGTAAGGCAGCCCGATTCAAACGATGGCAGTACAAAAACTATTGAGCCCCCTTTGTTAATTGCACGCAGCACATTACGAATGATGGCGTAGTCCATTTCCACATTATGCGAAATAGCCACATTGCAACATACCCCAAAATCAGTAAAAGGGATGGGGGCCTTGTTATCGGTTAAATCAAGCTGGTTTACTGATATGTTGTTGTAACCCCGTGCGGCGGCCTGTTTTAATAAACCGGCGGAAACGTCAAACGCCATAATATGCTTAAACAGCGGCGCCATAAGCGCAAAGCCATTGCCAGTACCGCAGCCAAAATCAACCGCGTGGCCTTTGGGGTTGGCGTGTTTTTCTATCAAGGCTTTAAGTCGCCCGTGTTGGTCGTGGGCGTAAACATTAAATATTTCGTCTTTGTATGTAGGGGCTTGTTTGTCCCAATGTTTGGAGTGGTGCAAGGGGTTGATTTTACAGTAAACATAAGCACTTACTTTCCCCTGCGCGCTTTAAATATTCAACAGCCTATGTTTATTGTCTTGCTGAATGAAGTGGCGATAAGTGATTGAGGTCTAAAACCAACTTTAGCAGCACATTGTATTAAGAATAGCGCTTTATTACCTTGCAGCTAAACTACACCCTATGCAATATGTTTTTCTTTACTCTTCAATATTGTTCAACATACTTACCAATGTTGGCTTTAAGCTTTCGGCACTTAATGAGGGCAAACCACTAAAGCAGTGGGGTTGGCTGGCAATAGGCCTGGTGTTTGGTCTAATTAATTCGGTGTTGTTTACTGAGTGCCTGAAGAATATTGCTTTACAAACGGCAAGCGCCATATTCTTTTCGTTAACCATCGTAGGGTTGTTTCTGTTCTCGCACTTTTACTTTAACGAGAGCGTAAGCATTAGCCGCCTGGCAGGCGTGCTGCTTATTTCAGTAGGCGTTGTGCTGGTATCCTTAAAATAGCATGTGCCCGGTTTCAGGGGTTGCAGTAATCGCAAAACATTGGGGTTTCGAATTTCTTTTTGTGGGCCGGCTGCTCCTGACTTTCGAAACCGCATTTAGCGCATCGTAGAATATAATACATTGGTGTTTTAGTAGGAGTGTTGCAAATTTCGCAGGGCAAGCCGAGCCTGGCATCAGCAATACTAAAGCCGGGGGTATCGCATATGGGGCAGGTAGAAGCCAGTTTTTTAACCAGTTTTTCTGTAGCCTTTTCAATAACGGCCATACGCGAAGGGTTGTACATGGCCCGCATATCGGTTTCAACAAAAGCACTTCCGTTTATAGCTGAGTATTCTAAAAACCATTTTTGAAGGGTGTCCATATCGGTAATTCCCTTAACTATCCTCAATCTATCATTTTCTGAAGGGCGCAGGATAAGACCGTGGGAAGGGAACTGTGCCCTATTTGCAAAGTTCATTAACTCCTGCATGCTTCTTACAACTGCGCTCGCAAAATTGGTGGAGGAGCTTACTTCTCTGGCAAAAACCTCCAGGCTGTTTTTTTTATCTACAAAAAACAACCATTCATCATCAGCGGGCATAAACGGAATAAGGGGGTGCGAGCCAAAGCTTCCTTCACTTGCCAGCGCCATGTCACATAAGCCAAACTCCAACGCCATAAGGCATTTTTTCCGGGCTGTAGTTAAGGGGTCGGTTTCCCGTTCAACTTCTCCGGTAAAGGTGCCAAAATAATCGGTGTCAAAATTTGATGTCACCGTACATTTAACGCCCATGTGTTTTTCTAAAACCGGGGCAATTACGGCTTCCTTACCATGCATTGTTGCAATCAGCAACTTTCTGCCACTAAACATTTTCATGTTGCTTCTCCTCCAGTTGTACTGAAATTTTTATGCTTACCGAGCCCCATTCATTCGCCTCATTTCTTAAAAGACTTATAAAGTTTTGATTGGCCTCTTTAATAGCCTTTATCTGGGCTTTAAGCTGTTCATCATCCTCTCCATATCTAACCCATTTGCTGAACGATTCAAGATTGAGAGAACGAACAGCGCCATTTAGTACTGCACTAACCAGCTCTTCCGCTTTGTCGTATTCCTCTTCGGGGCCGGCCAGCTTAATTTCGAATGTTTTCTCCATGACCATTGTTTTTAGTTGCGGTTTTAAAAAACAGCAGATAAAAAATAATTGTAACAGCGCCACAAAAGTGAATAAGTAAAACGCTGTTGGCGTTGAGTGAAAGGGCCTGGAATGTTATGGCCAGGCCCATTGCGATGTACGGTTTATGCATACTCTTTTTTCTGTAACTGTTATTGCCCCTGGCCCAGCGAGTACGCCGGCTTACCATCGAAGGCATAAAGGTTTTCGGTTTTAATAACATCTACTCCCAGTTTTTCTGCTTCTGTAAGCACGCTGATGATGGTGCTTTTAGTAAAGGCTGCATTGGGCTGGGGCTTGAACCTGCAGCGCCAGTGGTCGGTGCAAAAGGTTTCTTCAAAACCTTCGGGCCAAACCTTTATGCCCCGGTTGGTAATCATGGAGAGTTCAACCTTGCAGGGGTCCTGTACCTTTTGCAACAGGGCCGCAAGGTTTTCGGCGCTTCTGTTGTTAAAGTGAACAAACACATCTACCCCCAGCAGTTCTTTTTTAGCTGCTGTTCTGCGGCTGTATTTAGGCACTTTTAGTATTGCCTCTTTTGCGAATGATACCGGATTTAAAACCAGTGGCTTTTTACCCAGATTTGCTATTACCGCGTCAGCAAACTCTTTGGTGCCCACCTTTTGGCGGCTTATGCCTTCTTTAAAAATGTCGTATGTGTGTATGCCATCTTCTATTGTGCGTAGCCATGCGTTTTGCACTTTTTCGGCAACCTCCGTTTGGCCGATATGGGTGAGCATAAGAACAGCACCCTGTAAAAGCCCTGAGGGGTTTGCCATGTTTTGCCCTGCCCTGCGCGGTGCGGAGCCGTGTATGGCCTCAAACATGGAGCACTCCTCCCCTATGTTTGCGGAGCCTGCCAGGCCGACCGAACCGGCAATTTGCGCTGCAACATCCGACAGCACATCGCCATATAGGTTAGGCATTACAATCACATCAAAGGCTTCCGGGGTATCGGCCATTTTAGCGGCGCCTATATCTATAATCCAGTGCTCGTTTTGAATTTCAGGGTACTCCGCCGCAATTTCATCAAACACTTTGTGGAACAAACCATCGGTTTGTTTCATGATGTTATCCTTGGTAAAGCAGGTAACTTTTTTGCGCCCGTACTGTTTGGCATACTCAAACGCGTAGCGTACAATTTTTTCGCAGCCCGGCCTGCTTATCAGTTTAAGGCACTGTACCACCTCGTCAGTCTGTTGGTGTTCAATTCCTGCATACAGGTCTTCTTCATTCTCTCTTATAATTACAATATCCATTTTGGGGTGCTTTGTTTGCACAAATGGGTGCAGGCTTACGCAAGGCCTTACGTTGGAGAAAAGGCCAAGAAATTTGCGCGTGGTAACGTTAAGGCTTTTGTAGCCGCCACCCTGTGGAGTAGTAATAGGGGCTTTTAAAAACACCTTGTTTTTCCTGATTACATCCCAGGACTCGCGGGCGATACCGGAGGTGTTACCGGCCAGGTAAACTTTCTCGCCAACCTCAATTTCATCAATTTCAATTTGCGCTCCTGCAGCAAGGATAATACGGAGGGTAGCATCCATTATTTCAGGACCTATACCATCTCCTTTTGCAACTGTAATTCTTGTCATGGCTCTTTTGTTTTAGTTGTTTAATGGTGCAAAGCTGAGTAGAATAATTATAATTGTTTATTTATTTTAGTAATCAATAGCATAAGCGTTACTTATGAATTATACATTACGGCAACTGCAGATTTTTCTGAAAATTTCTCAAACACTGAGTATTACGAAGGCAGCTGAAGAACTGCATTTAACTCAACCGGCAGTATCGTTGCAGCTGAAAAACCTGCAAAACCAGTTTGACATTCCGCTTACGGAAGTGGTGGGCAGAAAGGTTTTTATTACAGACTTTGGGAGGGAGATAGCCGTAGCTGCTGAAAAAATTTTGAACGAGGCTTATGCTATTAACTACCAGGCACGGGCCTTTGAAGGGCAAATTACAGGAAGGCTTAAAATTTCGGTAGTGTCAACAGGCAAGTATGTGATGCCCTACTTTTTAAATGATTTTCTTAATAAGCATGCCGGTGTAGAGTTGATGATGGATGTTACGAACAAGGCACAGGTTATTAAAAGCCTTGAAGCAAACGAGGTGGATTTTGCACTGGTTTCCGTGCTTCCGGCTAAAATTAAAACGGAAGCTATATCACTAATGCAGAACAAGCTGTTTATGGTAGCCAACAAAGATTTTAAAATTAGCAAGCGTTCCAACTATAAAAACGCACTAAGCAGCCTTCCGTTGATTTTTAGAGAGGTGGGTTCTGCTACAAGGGCAGCTATGGAGAAGTTTATCGTCAAAAGTGGCTGGGTTACCGATAAAAAAATTGAATTGACTTCGAACGAGGCCGTTAAACAGGCTGTTATTGCAGGATTGGGCTGCTCAATTATGCCGCTTATAGGAATCAAAAATGAATTGATGAACGGCGACCTGCAAATTATACCGCTGGCCGGATTGCCAATTACAACCAAGTGGCAGTTAATTTGGCTTAAGCAAAAAAAGCTTTCGCCTGTAGCGCAGTTTTATCTTGATAACCTAAAGCATACCAAAGATCAAACCATAAAACAGCGGTTTGATTGGTATGAGAATTATTAGTCACCACTACACAAAAAATCAGGCAGCAGAAAGCGCATTTATGTTTGCTACCTGCCTTTGGTGTCATTAAGTGCCGAAAAAACCAAATGCTCAAGAAACGTGCGCAGGGCATTGGGCTTTTTTGTTTTCCCAAAGTCGGTAAGGGCGGGTAAATGCTGCATAAAGAAATGTTGCAGGTGCGCCATTTCTAAAAGCGTGCTGGCCAATGAATGGCTGTAGGTGTATTTTGGGTTATAAGTAGTAAACAGGCCGGCTATACGGGCGCAAAGGTCCTTATAAGGCTTGAAAAACTTCTGTTGGTTATCTGTGCCCACTTCTTTGGTAAGGTAAACCTTGTTTACCTCCCACATTACCACGTTAAAAAGCGCGTTTTTGTCCAACTCATCTCCGCCAATGTTGTCTTTAATGTGGCCGGAGAGCAGCTCAATTACCTTTTTAATTCTCTTTTCCGCCCCATCCAGGTTGTTGATATGGTAAACAACAAGATACTCCATCCAGGCCCAATACCAGGCAATAATGTATAAAAGCAGGCGGTGCTTATTTTCAAAATAGCGGTATACGGATGCCTCAGTAGTGCCTACTGTTTCTGCCAGCTTTTTAAAGGTAAAATCCTCAAAACCAAGCGCATCAATCATTTTGATTGCCTCGCGAACAATTCTACGGCCAAGCTCACTACTCTCGGGGTCGCGCAGGTAAAGGTTTTCGTTCATTTTAATGCGTAGCTGTAGTTCCATAGCCATGCGAAAATAGGAAAGATAATTTATCTATCACAAAAAATATTTTAGCTATTTTTAATAATAGTATTACTATCATTTCAAAAAGTATTCGTATGTTCGTTGTATGGTTAGTTCAATAGCCCCCCTGCAAAGATTCTTCCGCCTTGTGGCCCTGGAGCGTAAGGAGATAATGGCCATTTACTTTTATGCCATTATAAGCGGGCTCATAAGCCTTAGTTTGCCATTGGGTATCCAATCCATTATAAACTTACTTTTCGGGGGCGTTATCTCTACTTCGCTGGTAGTATTGATATGCGTAGTGGTGCTAGGGGTGCTGGCCAATGGCTGGTTGCAGATTTTGCAGATGAAAGTAAATGAGAATGTTCAGCGGCGCATTTTTACCCGCTACAGCCTGCAGTTTGCTTACAAAATACCCCGGCTGGATTTGCTGGCCGTTGACGATTATTACCTGCCTGAACTGGTTAACCGCTTTTTTGACACCGCCGCACTGCAAAAGGGGGTATCTAAGGTTTTACTTGATTTTCCTGCCGCTACGGTTCAGATAATATTTGGCATAGCGCTTCTTTCATTCTACAACGGAGCCTTTCTTTTTTTCGGTATCGGCCTGGTGGTGCTTGTGGCCATAATTTTAAGGGTTACCTATCCGCAGGGCATTAAAACAAGCCTGGAGGAATCGAATTTTAAATATGAAGTAGGCTACTGGCTTGAGGAGGTGGCGCGCACTATAAAGACTATAAAATTTATGGGCTTAACTGAGTTTCCGTTAACCAAAACCGACACCCTGGTTAGCGGCTACCTGGATGCCCGTAAGAGCCACTTTGATGTACTGCAGGTGCAATACTGGAGTTTTGTTTTTTTTAAGGTGGTTATAACCGCGGCTTTACTGATTGTTGGCGCCTTGCTGGTGTTTGAACAACAGTTGAACCTAGGCCAGTTTATAGCAGCAGAAATTGTAATACTTGTATTGCTTAACAGCATTGAAAAGCTTATTGGCAGCCTGGATGTGGTATACGACATGCTTACTTCGCTGGAGAAAGTGAGTAAGATTTTAGATAAACCGGTTGAAAGAGAAGGCGGGCTGGATTTGCAACGGCCGGCGCATGGCGTAAACATTGTAGTTCGTGATTTATGGTACAAGTTCAATAAACCACAATCGCAGTGGGTTTTAAGTGATTTGAGCTTCGAAATAAAATCCGGCGAAAAGGTTTGCATTTTCGGAACAGAAGGGTCCGGTAAGTCAACACTGCTTAAAATGTTTACCGGGGCTTATGCCTCCTACCAGGGGCAACTTCTTTTTGACGGCTACCCACTGGGTGATTATGACCTGGTTGCCTTGCGAAAGCAAATTGGTATATACCTCGCATCGGCTGATTTATTTTCGGGCACTTTGCTGGAGAACCTTACCATGGGCCAGCAACACATCAGCCCTGAAGAAATTCTGAACGTATCGGCAGAGGTTGGCTTGCTGCCATTCATCCAATCTTTAAACCAGGGGCTGGAGACGCCGATTGATTCCTTAGGAAAAAAATTGCCGCGCAATACGGTAAACAAAATTTTGATTGTTCGTGCCTTGCTTAATAAGCCAAGGCTAATGTTGCTGGAAGACTGTTGGAGCACCCTTGAAATAGAAGAACAGAACACGCTTATAAATTATTTGACGCGAAAGGATAAACCATATACGCTTGTAGCTGTTACTAATGACGAAGCCTTTGCACGGAGTTGCGACCGTATTATTCTTCTTGAAGATGGACGCGTGGTTCAGCACGGCCCGTTTGATGAGGTAAGTAAGTCGGTGGAGTACCGAAAAATGTTCAGGCACTTAAGCCTATAAAACAGAAACTATGTGGTTAAGTAAGGATAGCCGTTCATTATTACAGGGTAACACGCACTTAAAATCGTGGAGCAAAGTTGCTGAAAGCAGCCGGGCCATGCGCCCCGTTAGGGTTCTGGCCTTGTTTATGCTGGCTCTTTTGCTCTTTCTGTTTTTGCCGTGGACACAAACCATTTTCGCGCCCGGTATTATTACCACCCGTTCCCCTGAGCAGCGACCCCAGGAAATTAATGCGGCCATTGCCGGCGGTATAGAAAAATGGTACGTGCGCGAAGGCGACCTTGTAAAAAAAGGGGATACCATAATTAAGTTAAGCGAGGTAAAGGAAACGTACCTGGACCCGGAATTGTTGAAACGTACAGAAGAACAGATACGGGCAAAGGAACAAACCATTGATTTTTACAGGGACAAAGTTGCCGCTACCCAAACGCAGTTAATGGCCATAACGCAGGCCCGCGACTTAAAGCTACAGCAGGCGAAAAACAAAGTGAAGCAGGCAACGCTTTACGTGCAAAGTGATAGCATGAGCCTTGTTGCGGCTATTACTGAGTTAAAAATTGCGCAGGATCAATTTGCCAGGCAAAAAGAATTGTATGATGCGGGCTTAAAGTCGTTAACGGAACTGGAGCAACGCAAGCAGGCGCTGCAAAATGCTGATGCCAAAAAATTGGTGGCCGAAAATAAATTTACCAATGCGGGTAACGAATTGCTGAATGCCCGTATTGAGGTAAACCAGATTGAAAGGGAATACAGTGAGAAGATTGCCAAAATAACTTCGGAACGTTTTGCAGTATTAAGTGATATAAGCAGTGGCGAAGCGGAAGTGGCCAAGTTGAAAAACCAATTCAGCAACTATGCCATACGCAGTGGCTTTTATTACATACTGGCTCCGCAGGATGGACAGATAACCAAAACAATAGCCGCCGGTGTTGGCGAGATAGTAAAGGAAGGAGAAATGCTGGTGATGATTGTGCCGCAGCAATTTCAATATGCCGTTGAAATGTTTGTTCGGCCAATTGATTTGCCTTTGGTATCGCCTGGGCAGAAAGTAAGATTTCAGTTTGATGGCTGGCCTTCCATAGTGTTCAACGGCTGGCCTAACGTAAGCTATGGCACCTTTGGCGGCAGAGTAGTGGCAATAGACAACAACATTTCGGCAAACGGTAAATTCAGAATACTGGTAGCCGAAGACCCTAATGAACCGGCCTGGCCAAGGGCTTTAAAGGTGGGTGGAGGTGCAAAAGGGCTGGCACTTTTAAAGGATGTACCTGTTTGGTATGAACTGTGGCGGAACTTTAATGGTTTCCCACCGGATTTTTATAAAGCTGCTGATAATGGCAATAAACCCAAAACAAAGTAGCATATGAGGGTATTACTTTTTTGGGTGTTATGGTTAGTTAGCGTACTACCGGCAATAGCCGGCCCCGATAGCACTAAGGTGATAACTGTAGATGAGTACATGGCGGTGGTAAGCCGTTACCACCCTGTTGCAAAGCAAGCTAACTTGCTACCGCAACAGGCGCGGGCCGAATTACGCATTGCACGTGGCGGGTTCGACCCCTTGCTTTATTCTGACTACAACAGCAAAACCTTTGACGGCACGAATTACTATTCGTACTTTGAAAATGCCGTTAAGATACCGGTATGGTATGGGGTAGAAGTAAAAGCCGGGTACGACTTTGCTTATGGCAATTACATAAACAGCGAAAGCAAACTGCCGGCCGGCGGCCTGGGTTATTTGGGTGTTAATGTGCCTTTAGGTGCCAACCTGGTTTTTGATAAAAAAAGGGCGGCTTTAAAGCAAGCGCAACTATTTCAACAGGCCAGCCAACAGGAACGCCTAAGCCAACTTAACGACTTGTTACTTGATGCGCTTAAGTATTACTATGAGTGGAGTTACTACTACCAGGAATACTCGGTGTATCGCGAAGCGGTAAAAGTTGCTGAGCAACGGTTTGAAGCTACACGGCGCACTGCTGAATTGGGCGACCGCCCGGCCATTGATACCATGGAAGCCTTAACGCAATTGCAAAGCCGCCAGTTGCAGTTGGTAGAATCGCGCATGCGTTATTTAAATGCGGGCCTGGAGGTAAGCAACTATTTATGGCTGGAAAACGGAACACCCTACCCTTTTGATACTACCGTTGTGCCTGTTATTGCCGACACCACTTTTTTGAGCAAGGCGCTTAACCTGGGTGGCCTTGAAGAACTTTGCGCAGGATTACGTAATATAAACCCTAACCTGGCTCTTTATAGCTTGAAGTTAAAGCAGCTTGATGTGGAGCGCCGTTTGAAAATTGAAAACCTGAAGCCCACATTAAATGTGCAGTACAACCTGCTTAGCCGCCGCTTTAGCTTTGAAAGCCCCACCGGCCCCATTTTTACCAATAACTATAAGTTTGGTTTGCAGTTTGCCATGCCTCTTTCGTTTACACAAGCGCGTGGCGAGTTGAAGATGGTAAAACTAAAGATTGAGCAAGCCAATTACATGCTGGATTTAAAAACGCAGCAGTTAACCAATAAGCTAAGAAGCAGTTTTAATGAGCTGCTTGCGCTGCAGCAACAAACAAACATATACCTGCGTAGCGTTGAAGGTTTTAAGGCTTTGCTTGAAGGGGAACAGAAGCGTTTTGAAAACGGGGAGAGTAGTTTGTTTTTAGTAAACGCGCGCGAAACACGTTATATAGACGCCCGCATAAAAACCGCTGAATTACTTACCAAGTTTTATAAAGCCGAGGCCGGTTATAAGTGGGCCGCAGGAAGCGTTGCGGCAACACCATAAAACGGTGTAACTCCTGTTTAGTTGCGCAATTAAAACGGCAGGCAACCGTTTAAGCGCAAATTGCGTTTTGTTATTATGAGAATACTGTTTGCTGCCCTTTTATTACTATCAATTTCCGCCTGCCACAAATACACCTGTTACAAGGAAGATGCTTTGGGAAACAGGACCTACTACCATTTCAAATCTTACCGCGAAATGGAGAAGTGGATACAGGGCGTAGGTGGCGTTACTACTTGTGATATGGATGAATAGCGTTCATCAATTTAAACCTTGTTCAAAAACCTCTTCGCTCCAGTTCAGCAATTCTTGCCCGGTATTTATCCTGTTTATAATAGCTGATGCCTGCCATAAGACCTCCCGGCACCATTAGAACACAGCCGGAGCCCATTGAAAGCCATCCAATGCCTGCAACAGTAAAGCCTCTTTCACTTTGCATAAAGGAGCCAATAATTACGCAAGCTAAGCCTCCTGCGGCGGCAACGAAACCCAGGCCTCCTATAGTAAAGCCCGCAATTTTGGGACCCTGTAAGGCGTGAATACGTTGTTGCATTTGAGGAATGGTGAGTGACGTATCCAGAGCGTAAGACCGGAGTGCTACACTGCGCAGAGTGTATTTTGTTAGAGGAGGATTGCGGTGGAAATCGCGGAAAGCGTTGCGGCTATAGCTTGTTGTGAAACTAATGCCCAACAACAAAAGGACGAATAGGTGTTTCATAGGTAACCCTAAAGTAAATAAAGAATTTGAAATATGTAATACGTTTTTTAGCTTTTAGTTCCACACAAGAAGGCCGGCCATCAAAAACAGTTCGGTTGCAAATCCCATTTAAAAAACAATTATATTTAATTTATAAACCACCATGAAAACACTTTTGTGTGCGGCATTATCACTTTTGCTTTTAAGCGGTTGTTTAAGCGATGACAGCGAGTGTAATTATTTCCGGCTTTATGACAATATGCTTACGGTTCACCCGTGGAAAATTGATTCCCTAAAGCTGTTTGTGTATGACTCAACTTCGTTATATCAACTTGACACGGTTATTTTAAATGCAGGCACATGGGAGTTTAGGCCCGAAAACCCGGGTTATTGTGTTTATAAGGGCACTCTCTTTTATGCAACTAATACGGGAACAACATATAATGTTCCTTATTCTTACTTCTTTACGTTTCGACCGAACAATCAAATGTTGGGTCTTGAATTCCCCGAGAATTTAGACGGTTATAACGGTACGCCGCTTAATAACTTTTGTATATATGTAACTGAAGCTCGTCTTTATGTGGGCAGTGGAACTCCTGCGCCATTCTGTGAAATAGGATTTCCTCATACGCAACTGAAAAGAGTCTGGATTTTTGTGCTTTCAGCTAAACCTTAAAAGATGAAATTAAGAGTTTCGGTAATAGCCATTTGTTCATTATTGTTCTTCGGTTTAGCCTGCGCTCAAAACGATAGTGTTGCTGTTAACTCCAATGGTGTAAATCTGTATTATAAATTTTATCCCCTGAATATGGCCGGAGGGCAGATGCCTTTATATACCGCAGACTTTAAAGGGGGAATTGAGTTGGTTGTTAAACGAAGGCATGGTTTTGAGTTTATTGCGGGAGGCACTTTGCCGAATCCTTTTACCGCCATCATTCAATTTGCGGTTTCTAACTGCCCCTACTGTAGTTCGCCCTACTGGCTTTTTGGTGGGAGGGGTATATTTATTTATAAGTATTACTTTTTGGAAGGGAGAGGCAAGAACGATCCTGGACCTTTTGTTGGTCTTTATTTTTCGGGGAGCCGTTACTTAAGCACCCTGCGTTATGAAAGAGATGAGCCCAAAGGCATTTATTGGGAGTGGGCTACCCGCAGTCGTTCACATTTTGTTATGGTTAATTGCGCCGTACTTTTGGGCTATCGCTTTAGTATAAAGAATATGAGCCTGGAGTTTTCAGGACATTATGGGTACAGGTATGATTATTTCTGGAGAAACTATGTAGATGCACGCGCCGGCGGAACTGTTGAGTATGATGTGCACGGCGATAAGATGTACCACTACTATAAAAAAGTTCCCATGGGTGGTGGAGTTAATGTAACTGTTGGAGGAATTATCAAACAAAAAAAATCCCCGCCAAACAGGCAGGGATTTTAAACTTATTACTTACAACTTAAAACCTACAACTAAAGGATGGTCCAGGTTTTATCGCCGCTCAATATTTTGTTTAAAGGCATTTTACCCTTTTTAGCAGCAGCATCTTCCACCTGCTTTTGCATATCTTCATCTATGCAGCTACGTTCTTCCCGGTAAAACACACCAAACGGACGGGGGAAATGTGCATCCGTGCGGTCCTGGAAACCGGCAAGTATAAATGCCTTATCCTTATCAGTTTCATCATGTATCCATAAGCCTTGTTTAGATGCTTCGTCAGTAACTTCAACAATTACCGGTTTAAAGCCATCCAGCTTAATGCCTTTGGTGCCATTAGGGCCAAATACCAATGGTTTGCCATGTTCAAGCAACAGGCACTCTTCCTGCTTGGTTTCTTTTTCAGTGAATTGGAAGAAAGCGCCATCGTTAAACACAGGGCAGTTCTGGTAAATTTCAACAAAGGCGGTGCCGTGGTGGCCGTTTGCTCTTGTTATTACCAACTGTTGATGCTTAGGGTCGCGGTCAAGCGTGCGGGCGTAAAAAGTAGCCTTAGCGCCTAACGCCAACTGTGCAGGGTTAAAAGGCTCGTCAACTGAACCATAAGGCGTACTCTTGGTTACCTTTCCTTTTTCGGATGTAGGAGAATACTGACCCTTTGTTAAGCCGTATATCTGGTTGTTGAACATTATAAGCTTAAGGTTAGGGTTGCGGCGCAGCATATGGATAAGGTGGTTACCACCAATGCTCATCAAGTCGCCATCGCCGCCAATAACCCAAACATCTAAAGCAGGGTTAGCAGCTTTAACGCCGGTAGCAATTGCAGTTGCACGGCCGTGTATGCTGTGCATGCCATACGTATTCATGTAATACGGAAAGCGCGACGAGCAACCGATGCCGGAAACAAATACAATATCCTCGGGTGCACGGCCGGTATCAGGTAACACCGTTTGTACCTGTTTAAGTATAGAGTAGTCTCCGCAGCCGGGGCACCATTTTACTTCCTGATCGCTGGCAAAATCCTTAGCGGTTAATTTTATTGGGGCTGTTTTTTCTGCTGTTTCCATTTTTTCTAGCATTAAGCGTTATACAATTCTTTCACCTTGGCCTTTACTTCTTCCGTTGTAAATGGCAGGCCCTGCACTTTATTTAAACCAACTGCAGGCACCAGGTATTTTGCACGGATGAGGTGCAGTAGCTGGCCCATATTCATTTCAGGCACCAGCACCTTATCGAAACTGTGCAACATTTCGCCAAGGTTTTTAGGGAACGGGTTCATGTGGCGCAGGTGCAGGTGCGATACATCGTAACCTTCTTTATGCAGGTCTATCATAGCGGTTTTAATAGCGCCATAAGTAGAGCCCCAGCCCAGTACCAGCATTTTGCCTTTTTCGGCGCCGCTATCCAGTTTTGCCAAAGGGATGCTATCGGCAATTTTTTCAACTTTTTCGGCACGCAGGTGAACCATGGTTTCGTGGTTCTTACTATCGTAGCTAACGTTACCTGTTTCGTTCTGCTTTTCAAGGCCGCCAATACGGTGGGTTAAGCCTTTTGTGCCGGGCTTAATCCACGGGCGAACGCCGCGGGCATCGCGCTTATAAGGCAACAGTTTACCGCCGGGGTTGTTATGCTCCGTCATAAAGGTGGCCTTAATAGGTTGTAGTTGATCTTCAGTAGGGAATTTCCATGGTTCTGAGCCGTTGGCGATATAACCATCGCTTAAGAAAATTACCGGCACCATATGCTCAATAGAAATACGGCAGGCCTCGTAAACGGCATCAAAGCAATCAGCCGGAGAGTTAGCCGCAATAATTGGCAGAGGCGCTTCGCCGTGCCTTCCGAACATAGCCATCATTAAATCGCTTTGCTCGGTTTTGGTGGGCAGGCCTGTTGAGGGGCCGCCGCGCTGCACGTCGCAGATAAGCAGGGGCACTTCATACATCATGGCAAGGCTCATGGCTTCGCTTTTTAGGGCAACGCCGGGGCCCGAGGTAGTGGTAACGCCTAATGCGCCGGTATAAGAGGCACCAATTGCTGTGGCAATGGCGGCAATTTCATCTTCAGCCTGGAAGGTTTTAACGCCGTTGGCTTTAAACTTGCTTAAGTCGTGCAGCACATCAGAAGCGGGAGTAATAGGATAAGAACCTAAAAACACCTGTAGTCCTGATTTTTCAGCCGCAGCAATAATGCCGATGGCTAATGCCTGGTTGCCCGAAATGTTGCGGTAAACACCGGCAGGCAACTTAGCGGCAGCCGTTTTATAGCGGGTGGTAAATATCTCGGTATTGTCGCCGTAGTTCCAGCCGCTCTTAAGTGCTGTGATGTTGGCGTTTAGTATGTCAGGCTTTTTGCTGAATTTTTCTTCAAGCGATTTGATGGTGAAATCCATGCTCTTGTCAAACATCCAGAAGAGGATACCCAACACAAACATGTTTTTGCAACGCTCAATTTCCTTCATACCAAGGCCTGAGTCTTTCAGCGCCTCCTTGGTAAACTTGCTGATGTCTACTTTAAATACCTGGTAGCCGTCCAGCGTTCCGTCTTCCAACGGGTTGGTGGCGCCTTCGGGGTAACCGGCCAGCTTCAGGTTTTTAGAATCGAAACCCGATACGTTGGCAATAATAACACCGCCTTTTACCAGGCGGGCAAGGTCATTTTTAAGTGCGGCAGAGTTCATTACCACCAGCACATCGTACATATCGCCCGGGGTAAAAATTTCTTTACTGCCAAAGTGTACCTGGAAGCCTGAAACACCGGCAAGGGTGCCGGCCGGGGCACGTATCTCCGCCGGAAACTCCGGGAAGGTGCTTATATCCTGGCCCAATAGGGCAGAGGTATCAGTAAACTGCATGCCTGTAAGCTGCATGCCATCGCCGGAGTCGCCGCTAAAGCGCACCACCACGCTGTCGGCCTCTCTAATTTCAATTTTGCGTTGTGGTTTAGATTCTAAAGTCGTATCCATTTAGGGTTTCTGTTTTATTCTAAAAACACAAAGACGCGATGCTTGGAGGCAACCGCGTCTTTGTTCAAAATTTATTAAACGTGCAGTTTGGCTTTTTTCTCAAGCAGCACCGCCTCATCTTCTACATTATCAGGATCAGCTACGCAGCAATCAACCGGGCAAACCGAGGCGCATTGCGGTTCATCATGAAAGCCCTTACACTCGGTGCACTTATCAGTTACTATATAAAAGTAGTCGTCAGAAACCGCCGGTTGGCTGGAGTCTGCATCAATAGTGCTTCCATCCATACGAACGTATGTGCCATGAACAGTGGTTTTGTCAGCTATTTTCCAGCTATCGCCGTTAGCGTAAATAGCGCCATTTGGACACTCCGGTTCGCAAGCGCCACAGTTAATACATGCATCCGTGATTTTGATTGCCATAATTGTTGGGTTTGGTTTTTGGGTTTAATGTTTAACAGCTCCGAAGAAATAATGTTTCATCAAGCTTTCAAAATATAATGGGCAAAATTGTGAATAAATATCTATGGGGTGTATACGATAAAAATCAGTTGAATTACTGATACTTGTTATTGTTCTTAGCGGCCGGGGTGCTGCTAAAGAATAATTAAGTGACTTTATTACTTTCACATCAATCAATAAAGTATGGGTCCGGCTTCTATAATACTTTTAATAATATGCGGGGTGGCTTTTGCCGGCCTTGCCCTGTTGCTATCGCGTGTAATAAACCCCGGTTCAAAAAACGCCGTTAAGGATGAGGCTTATGAATGCGGCGTGCCCACCCAAGGGCAAAGCTGGATACAGTTTAGCGTAGGCTATTATCTGTTTGCCCTTATATTCCTGATTTTTGACGTAGAGCTGGTTTTTTTATACCCATGGGCGGTAGTAGTTAAACAACTGGGCCTGTTTGCGCTGGTAGAAATTTCTATTTTCCTTTTTATATTGTTTTTAGGGTTTTTATATGCGCATAAAAAGGGGGCGCTGAAGTGGCAGTAAACAGAATTGATATAAGACAACAGACTTCAGACAAATACAATTATTAATGGCTGAGAACCAAAAACCAACAACACCTTTCCCGGGCAGCGTTCACCCAACGCCGGGCGGGGGCATTTTGGTAAGCAAGTTTGATGATGTGCTGAACTGGGCGCGCAGTAACTCGCTTTGGCCATTGGTATTTGGCACCAGCTGTTGCGCTATTGAAATGATGAGCGCTGCCAGCGCCAAATACGACTGGAGCCGCTTTGGTTTTGAGGTGGCCCGCGCCACCCCGCGCCAGGCCGATGTAATTATTATAGCCGGCACCATTGTAAATAAAATGGCCCCCGTGCTTAAGCGCCTTTACGACCAAATGCCCGACCCTAAATATGTAATTGCTATGGGTGCCTGTGCCACCAGCGGAGGCCCTTTCTTTTATAATACATATAGCGTGGTAAAAGGGGCCGACCACGTAATACCGGTAGATGTTTATGTTGCCGGATGCCCGCCACGCCCCGAGGCATTGATACATGCTTTAATTACGCTGCAGGAAAAAATTACAGCGGGAGGCAAGCGAGAGAAAATTACCATTGAAGATTTTAAAAGGTAGGCGGTGACAAAAGAGGAACTGAAAGCAAAAATTACGGAAATAACGCCTACCGCTACCTATGACGAAACCGGGGAGTGGCTGAATGTATTGATTGATGCGAAAGAGTGGTTTCCCCTGGCCTGGCAATTACGCGCCAACCACGGCCTTACCTTTGATTACCTGTTTAGTTTAACAGCTGTTGACTGGAAAACCCACCTTAGCGTGGTGTACCACCTGCGCAGCTTTAAGCACGACCATATTGTGGTTGTAAAAGCAAAGGTGGACCGCGCTAAACCGGATATAGAAAGCGTAAGCAAGATATGGCGCACTGCCGAACTAAATGAACGCGAAGCGTATGACCTGATGGGTGTGAAGTTTACGAACCACCCCGATTTGCGCCGCTTGTTTTTGAATGATGAGTGGACCGGGTACCCCCTTAGAAAGGATTATGTGGATGAGGTAAATATTATAAAGTTATAAAGTTAGAATGGCCGAAAATCCTGCTTTTAATAAAAATTCTATTGCTGAAGTTATAATCAGAGAGCAACACTCTTTCTTTAAAGGGCTTCGCAATGTAGTTTTGCAAGCCGATATATTAACGGCTCAACAATGGAAGGAAAAAGATAAAAATTGGAAAGGAGGCAATTGCTTTTTTGAAGGAACCTGGTGTCAAAAAAATTACATCACAAACGCAGAGGAAGCTAAAAAGCAAAACGATAAATTTCCCATTCTATATCAAAAGAAAACAGTTGCTCTAGATACTATTAAATCAAAGGATGGATATGTAGTCACAGAAGGTGAGCTTTCGTATTTAAGAGATCTTTTCGATAACTATTTGGAGAAAGAGATAATAAATTGGTGGGAGAGCATTAAGGCTAAAATATTTACCAAATACGGCCACATAGATAAGGCCCCGGAAATTTGTCAATTTGCTAGACAATGTAGAAACGCATGCGGACACAATGGGGTTAATATCACTAAGCAAGGTGTACCAGACCCGGTATGGAACGGAATTAATCTTTTAAATTATCAAGGAAAACGTTTGCGTGAAATTTTTACGGAAGCGGACTTTTTTGACTTCTGGATCGATTTTGAAAAGAAAGAATTGGGCGAACAATTTTCTATAAAAGAAATTAAACCCCAGGAATAAACTTGAAACCCCAAACCAGCAACTAGACTGTGCAATACGAAGAAGTAGCAGAAACCAAAGAAGGCGACCTGGTAATAAATGTAGGTCCGCAGCACCCGAGTACGCATGGGGTGTTGCACCTGCTTATTACGCTGCACGGGGAAACTATTAAAAAGGTGGAACCACATTTGGGCTACATACATCGTAGTATTGAGAAGATGTGTGAGAGCCTTAGCTACCGGCAGTTTATATACAGCACCAGCCGCATGGATTACCTGAGCGCGCACATTAACAACCACGGTTGTGCCCTGTGTGTAGAGAAAGGCTTACAACTGGAAGTACCGGACCGCGCCAAGGTTATACGCATTTTAATGGACGAGCTTACCCGTATTGCCAGCCACTGTTTGTGGTGGGGCGCTATGGCTATGGACGTGGGCGCATTAACGCCTTTCTTTCATGCCTTCCGCGAACGGGAGATGATTAATGATATAATGGAAGAAAGCTGCGGCGCACGTTTAACCATGAACTACATGGTGCCGGGTGGCGTAATGTTTGATATACACCCTAACTTTCAGAAAAAGGTAAAGGATTTTGTAGCGCACTTTAAAACAAAAATTGACGAATACGATACGCTGGTTACTAACAACATCATCTTTCAGGAAAGGATGAAGGGTGTTGGCCCTATCAGTGCCGAGCAGGCAATTTCCTATGGTTGCAGCGGGCCTGTGCTTCGCGCCTGTGGCGTTAAGTGCGATATACGCAAAGCGGCCCCTTATGATGGCTACGAGAAGTTGCAGTTTGAAGAAATACTGAGCAGCGGCGGCGATAGCTATGCGCGCTACCTGGTGCGCATGGGTGAGTTGCGCCAGTCGCTATCCATAGTAGAACAGTTGATTGATAATATACCGGAAGGAGAATTTCAGGCCAAAACAAAAGCGGTACTGAAGCTGCCTAAAGGAGAGTTTTTTACAAGAGTGGAAACCGCACGCGGAGAGTTTGGGGTGTATATTATCAGTGAAGGCGGTTTAACGCCTTACCGTATTCACTTCCGTTCGCCGGGTTTTGCTAATCTTTCAGCCTTGGATCATATGGCCCGTGGGCAAAAGATAGGCGACCTGGTTGCCATGATGGGAACTTTAGATTTAGTAATACCGGATATTGATAGATAAAAACAGAGATAAGAAAGCAGACGACAGAAATCAGAACACAGCCGTAGGAAATAAATGTTTTCAATTCAAAATATAACCCAGTGGTTCCACAGTACGCTAAGCGCGCACCTGGGCGATCTATTGGTAATGCTTATTGAAATGGCTATTGCAGGCATTTTGGTAATCAGCCTGTTTGCGGTGTTGGGGTTAGTGCTGGTGTTTATGGAGCGCAAAGTGTCGGCTTATATGCAGATACGTTTAGGGCCAAACCGCGTAGGTATCAAGGGCAGTATGCAAACCGCTGCCGATACTTTAAAGCTTTTAATTAAAGAAGGCCTTACCCCTGCCGGTGCTGATAAGTTTTTATTCAACCTGGCACCCTTTTTAGTAATTATAGTGGCTATGCTCATTATGGCGCCCATAGCCTTTACCAAGGGCTTCCAGATGTGGGACATTAATATCGGGGTGCTGTATGTAAGTGCTGTAAGCAGCATTAGTGTAATAGGAATACTAATGGCCGGCTGGGCAAGTAACAATAAGTATAGTCTGCTTGGCGCTATGCGTAGCGGTGCACAAATTGTAAGCTATGAGCTAAGCGCAGGGCTCTCTATCATCACTATTGTAATCTTGGTTGGCAGCCTGAGCATTAACGACATTATAGCCTCGCAACAAAACGGCTGGTGGATTTTTAAAGGGCACATTCCGGCGCTTATTTCTTTTGTCATTTTCATAATTGCAGTAACCGCTGAAACCAACCGCGCGCCTTTTGACTTGGCGGAAGCGGAAAGTGAGTTGACTGCCGGGTTCCATACAGAGTATAGCGGTATGAAGTTCGCACTCTTCTTTTTAGCGGAGTATGTGAACATCTTCATTGTATGTGCCATTGGTGCAACCTTATTTTTAGGCGGTTGGATGCCTTTTCACATCGGCCCCTGGGAGAGCTTTAATCATATAATGGATTTTATACCGGGTATTGTGTGGTTCTTTGGTAAGGTGTTCTTTTTAATTTTTGTCATCATGTGGTTTCGCTGGACTTTCCCACGCCTGCGTATTGACCAATTGCTGACACTGGAATGGAAATATTTATTGCCGATTAGTTTATTCAATCTGCTTTTAACTACAGCAGTGGCTATACTTGGTTGGCACTTTTAAAGCAGGTTTAAGTTTTAGGTTTCAAGTTGAAGGCAAATGCAACAAGAAACTTCTAACTGGAAATTAGATACTAATAAATGTTTATAGTTGATTACATAAAAACTGTTGCGGGGGCTGTAAAATCCCTGTTGAGCGGTATGCGCTTAACAGGTTATTACTTTACGCACCATAAAGAAATAATTACACAGCAGTACCCTGATGTAAAACAACAACTGCCTGAGCGTTTTCGCGGCGAGGTGGTAATGCTGCATAATGAAAGCAACGAGCACCGCTGCACCGGTTGTACGGCCTGCGAGCTGGCTTGCCCTAATGCTACCATTAAAATTGTAACCAAGTTTGAACAAACCGCCGACGGCAAAAAGAAAAAAGCCCTGGACACTTTTGTGTACCACCTGGAATTATGTACGATGTGCAATTTATGTATAGAGGCCTGCCCTACGGGCGCAATTAAAATGGCGCAAAGTTTTGAGCATAGTGTGTTTGACAGAAGTCAGTTAACTAAAACCCTGAACACGCCGGGTTCTAAACTGATGGAGGGTGTGGAATAAATAAAGCGTAAAGGTGATTAGCACAATTGTTTTCTACTTACTGGCAATTTTTATCCTGACATCGGGCCTGCTGGCGGTTACAAGCCGCCAAATATTCCGCAGCGCTATTTACCTGTTGTTTTGTATGATGGGCATAGCCGGGCTTTACTTTTGGCTGCATTATGAGTTTATAGCCGCCGTGCAGATTGTGGTGTATGTAGGCGGTATAGTGGTGCTTATTATCTTCTCCATTTTTTTAACTAACCGCGTAGGGTTGGATTTACCAGCGCCCCAGCGCAGGCGGCAATTATTTGCGGGCCTTGCCAGTATCTTTGCCTTCGGTTTGTTTTGGGAGATAATTAAGCAGAATGATTTTACCATAGTGCCGGACCAGGGCATAAGCCTGAGCGTGCGGCAGATAGGAACGGAGATGTTGAACTATAACCAGGGGGGATTTGTATTGCCCTTTGAAGTGGTTAGTATGTTGCTGTTAGCGGCCATGGTGGGCTGTATAGTTATTGCATTAAAAACACAACCTGATAATTTGTAAAATGCAGGTAGGATTAAACGAATTACTGTTATTAAGCACTGCCCTGTTTTTTATAGGCGTGTATGGCTTTTTAACCCGCCGCAACATGATAACCATGTTGATGGCTGTTGAGTTGATACTGAACAGCGTTAACATCAACTTTATTGCCTTTAATAAGTACGTGTTTCCCGATAGGCTGGATGGTTTATTTTTTACGGTATTTATTATTGCCATTGCTGCTGCCGAGGCGGCGGTGGCCATTGCTATAATCATCAACATCTACCGCAACTTCAGTTCTATTGATATCGAAGATGCTGATTCGCTGCGCTTCTGATGAAGCGCGGCGGTTAACAGACCACGGATGACAGTTGACAGTAAATGCAAAACGAAACTTGGTATATAACATAAGATGAACCCAACGCTGATTGCCCTTATACCCTTACTGCCGCTGCTGAGCTTTGTTGTGCTTGGTTTGTTTGGCCGTAAATACCTGCGCGAAAGTGGCGGGTTGCTGGGTACGCTTTCGTTAGGCGCGTCCTGTGTTATTTCCCTGCTAACTGCGTACAATTACTTTTTTGTAAGCGGTAAGGTAAACGGCGTTTATCAAAAAAGTGAGGCGCTTAAAATTACCTGGTTGGAATTTGCTCCCGGCGTTTCAATTGACCTTGGCCTGTTACTGGACCCCATAAGCATGATGATGATTGTGGTGGTAACCTTTGTATCGCTGATGGTGCACATTTACAGCCTTGGATACATGAAAGGTGAGGAGCGCTTTGCAACTTATTATGCATTCCTTTCACTCTTTACGTTCTCCATGTTAGGGCTGGTGCTATCCACTAACATTTTCCAGATTTATATTTTTTGGGAACTGGTGGGTGTGTCTTCTTTCCTGCTAATCGGTTATTACTTCGACAGGCCCAGCGCAGTGGCTGCTTCCAAAAAGGCATTTATCGTAACGCGCTTTGCCGACCTTGGTTTCCTCATAGGCATACTGGTGTTATCCTTCCACGCGCAAACCTTAGACTTTAATACACTAATTGCACGCTTAACGGATAGCAACTCTCCGCAATTAACCTCAGCCATTACCGGCGGCTTTTTAGGTATAAGCGCTTTAAGCTGGGGCTTAATGCTGGTATTTGTAGGTGGCGCAGGTAAAAGCGCCATGTTTCCGCTGCACATTTGGTTGCCCGATGCTATGGAAGGTCCAACGCCTGTATCGGCTTTAATACATGCCGCTACCATGGTGGTGGCCGGCGTTTATTTAGTGGCGCGCTTGTTTCCTGTGTTTGCTTTGTCTGCACCGGTTACCTTACAAGTGGTGGCCTGGGTGGGTGCGTTGTCCTCCTTGTTCGCAGCCGTTATTGCGTGTACGCAAACTGATATTAAACGGGTGTTGGCGTATAGCACTATGAGCCAGATTGGTTATATGATGTTTGCCCTGGGGGTATCGGGCTATGGTGGCGAAGAAGGTTTGGGCTACATGGCTAGTATGTTCCACCTGTTTACGCATGCTATGTTTAAGGCCCTGTTGTTCTTAGGGGCAGGTGCGGTTATCCATTACGTGCACAGTAATGAAATGGGCGATATGGGCGGCTTGCGCAAGCACATGCCGGTGACGCATCTTACCTTCTTAATTGCCTGTTTGGCCATTGCGGGCGTGCCACCATTAAGCGGCTTCTTTAGTAAGGAAGAAATATTAACTGCTGCTTTGCACAGCAACAAAGCCATATATGGTATTGCCCTGTTTACTGCCGGCTTAACGGCCTTTTATATGTTCCGTTTGTATTTCTCCATTTTTTGGAAGAAGGATTACGAAACGCATGGCGCACATCACGACCACCATGGCGAAGCGCCACTAACAATGAAGTTGCCTTTAATGCTTTTAGCGGTATTGGCTATAGTGGCGGGCTTTGTGCCTTTTGGTGCGCTGGTTACTTCAGATGGGGCCGAGCTGGAAACGCACTTCCATTTGGTGTTGGCTATTGCGCCGGTTGCGCTTGGTTTAGGCGGCATACTGCTGGCCATGGTTATGTATAAGAACGAAAATGAGAAGCCGGTAAAAGTGGCTAACGCATTGAAAGGTTTTTACCAATGGGCCTACCATAAGTTTTACATTGATGAGGTTTACCTGTTTGTAACCAAAAAGGTACTGTTTAACCTTATTGGCAAACCGGCAGCCTGGGTAGATAAAAATGTAGTGGATGGATTAGTGAATGGCGGAAGCATGGCCGCTGAAGATGGCAGTGAAGAGCTAAAAGTTTGGCAGGACGGCAATGTGCAGAGTTATGCAATTTGGTTTTTGGTGGGAGTGATTGGGTTGGCGGTTCTATTTATTTATGTAATGTGATTTCGGGAAAATGTACCTCTCTCTATTAATATTATTACCCGTACTAACTGCTGTGGCAGTGCTTGTTGCCAAGGAAGCAAAGCACATCCGTGCTATTGCATTGCTGGGTTCAACCCTGCAGTTGTTCCTTTGCGGCTGGTTGTTGTTTGCTTACCAGCATGAACGTGCTGCCGGTAATGCAGCGCAAATGCTTTTTGAGCAGAGCCATATGTGGTATGCGCCTTTTGGTATTGCCTACCATGTAGGGGTTGACGGTATTTCGGTAGCCATGATATTGCTTACGGCGCTTGTAGTGCTTGCCGGCATACTCGTTAGCTGGAATGTTGAGAAGATGACAAAGGAGTTTTTCTTCCTGCTGTTGTTCCTTTCTGCCGGTGCCTATGGCTTTTTTATTTCGCTGGACCTGTTTACCATGTTCTTCTTTTTAGAGTTGGCTGTTATACCAAAGTTTTTGTTGATAGCCATTTGGGGCAGCGGCAAAAAGGAATACAGCGCTAACAAATTAGCCTTGATGCTGATGGGCGGCAGCGCTTTGGTGTTTGTTGGTTTACTGGGCCTTTACTTTTACAGCGGTATCAACTCCTTTGATTTAATGCAGTTGAGCCAGTTGCCCATACCTACTGAAGTGCAGCACAAGTTTTTCCCGCTGTTGTTTTTAGGTTTTGGTGTGTTCGGGGCTTTGTTTCCGTTTCATACCTGGGTGCCTGATGGTCACTCTTCGGCACCAACTGCGGCCTCTATGTTTTTGGCGGGCATAAGTATGAAGTTGGGTGGCTATGGCTGTTTACGCGTAGCCACTTATTTAATGCCTGAAGGTGCGCACGAGTATCAATGGGCGATAATTTTACTGGCTGCCATAGCTATACTTTATGGTGCATTTGCCACCATGATGCAAACCGATTTGAAATATATTAATGCTTATTCCTCAGTTAGCCACTGTGGCTTTGTGCTGTTGGGTATTGGCATGTTAACCCAAACAGCTATAGTTGGGGCTGTGTTACAAATGGTAAGTCACGGTTTAATGACGGCCCTTTTCTTCGCGGCCATAGGCATGTTGTATGAGCGCACGCATACGCGTATGGTGGCCCATATGGGTGGCTTACTAAAGGTAATGCCCTTTTTAGGAACCGTATTTTTTATTGCGGGCTTATGCTCGCTGGGCTTACCGGGCTTAAGCGGTTTTGTGGCAGAGATGACTGTTTTTATGGGTAGCTGGCAAAACGCCGATATGTGGTATCGCCTGGCAACTATAGCTGCATGTGCATCAATAGTAGTAACAGCCGTTTACATTTTGCGCGCACTGGGCAAGGTGATGATGGGCCCTCTTCAGTATCCTCACCCCCAACCCCTCTCCAAAGGAGAGGGGAGTATTAGCGTTCCTTTTGGAGATGCTGACTGGAACGAAAAATTAGCGGCAGTTGTTTTAATTGTGGGCATACTGGCAATAGGCATTGCGCCTTTCTGGTTGCAGCATTTAATACAGCCGGGAGCGCAAACCATTATTCAAAACGTAGCAAAGGCGGGTTTTTAGCATGGAGTGGATGACAACCATAATGGCAATGAAGTTTGAGCTGGCGCTAACGGCTATTATTTTCATTTTGCTGTTTTTGAAGATAGACGGGCGCGCCGGTAACGAATCTGTTATACGTTTTACTAACCTTTTACTGCTGTTAAACCTGGTGTTTGGCTTTGTTTGGAATAAGGACGCACAGTTGTTCGGGGAGATGTTTAAAAGCAACGGCCTGTTGGCTATTGAGAAAAATGTATTGAACCTGGCCACGTTGATTATCTCGCTGTTTAGTTATGAGTGGCTGAAGAAACATAAGCATGTGTCAGAGTTTTATTTGCTGATGCTATCGAGCCTTTTGGGTTTGTTCTTTATGCTAAGCAGCGGCAACCTGTTGATGTTTTACCTGGGGCTTGAGCTTTCTACTATTCCGTTAGCTGCCCTGTGTAACTTTGATTTAGAGAAGAAAGCAAGCGGCGAAGCTGCGCTGAAGATGATATTGTCCTCAGCCTTTTCATCCGCCATTCTGTTATTCGGCATTTCTTTAATTTACGGCAGCTGCGGCACGGTAAACTTCAGCGAAATAGCGATGAACCTATCCGGCGGCAAGATGCAGCTGCTGGCGCTTATAATTGTGTTTACCGGTTTTGCATTTAAACTTTCTGTAGTTCCCTTCCACTTATGGACAGCCGATGTTTATGAAGGCTCTCCGGTGGCGGTAACCGCTTACTTATCGGTAGTAAGTAAGGGCGCTATGGCCTTTGCGTTTATTTCTACTTTTTATACGGCCTTTGGCAATTTGGCCATTACCTGGTTTTACCTGCTTGCTTTTGGTGCAGCAGTATCAATGCTTGTGGGCAACCTGTTTGCTATGCGCCAAACAAACCTTAAGCGTTTCCTGGCTTTCTCTTCAATAGCGCAGGTTGGTTATTTGCTTATCGGCATTTCCTCTATTACTGCTGCGGGGGTGGCTTCCGTAGTTTATTTTGTTTTGATATACATATTCAGCAACCTGGCCGCCTTTGGTGTGATTTCAGTAATAGCTTCGTTAACAGGCAGAGAAACTATAGACGAATACAAGGGGCTATACAAATCCAACCCTGCACTGGCGCTTATATTGGCACTAGCGCTTTTCTCCTTAGCAGGCATACCGCCAACAGCAGGCTTTTTCGGCAAACTGTTTTTACTTACCACCGGCGCGGCTATGGGGCAGTGGTGGTTAATCATTTTTGCGTCGCTTAATCTCATCATTTCACTGTATTACTACCTTAGAATTGTGCGCGCCATGTTTGTGGATGAAAGCAGTGAGCCGCTTAGCAAACTATCCTTAAACAATCCCGCGTTTATTGCCCTGGTGCTTTGTGTGCTGGGCATAGTGGTTACCGGTTTTGTAGGTAAAACGTTTGATGTAATTTTTGAAATGGCGGCAAAAATGTAGTACCCTCTAACCTCCCTAAAGGGAGGTAATAAAAACAAATAAGAAATGGCAATTAACCAGAACCATACGTTTGATGACCTTGAAGGAGTTAAGTGCGCCATTGTAGAAAAAAATGCCAAGCCTGAGCGTGTTGCCTTTTTAAAAGAGCTGTTGGAGTTGAACGGCTATACCGTTGTAGTTTCGCAAACGCCTGCACCAAAGGCAGCTGCGCCAAAACCCGGAGAAGAAGCCCCGCCGCCACCCGTAGCCCCTAATACGTTTACCATAGGCGTTACCGATGTAACCTTTAACGCCACTAATGCCATCTTCGGCCGCCTGCTACGCACTAAAGACGGCCACGTGGTAAGCCTTAAATACTGGCAGCAGAAAGAAGCAGTAAGCAATGACTTTAAACCTTACTTCGCTAAGACGTGGAGATAGTTTAGCAGAATGGCTTTCAATACAGTTTACTCCTTCACAAACCAGGCATTGCCAATTACCTGCCCTTGTTGCTTTAGGGTTACCAGGTAAATACCTCTTGCAAAACTACCTACATTCACTTTTTGGAAGCCGCTGTAAGGTGGCAGCTTTCCTTCATACATTAGTTGCCCTATGCCGTTAATTATCTGCAACTCCACATTGCCCTTGTTCCAATTTGTAAAACCGTAATCAATGGTTACAAAAACAGTGGCGGGGTTAGGGTAAACATTAAGTTGTTTTTCTTTTTTCTGTTCACTTATACTTAAGTCTAAGGTATCGCAGCCACTGCCGGATAGCGGTCCCAAAAGGTAATTAGGATAATAAGGCAAGGTATAGGGGTCTAAACAAGGGAGGTGTATCGCCTTTCTTTCAAAATTGCAATTAAACCCTGCTTGATCTGGGTTGTGGATTACGTGAAGTGCAGTATCAGCCTTAAATTGATTAATATAAATCTTGCCGTCGGGTGCTAATTGACTCAACCACAAGGTATACCCCTCTTCATCCTTATAAGTGTTAGCTATAACAATTTCACTCCCGGCAATATCAGAAGCTTGCAAATCATACTGACGAAGTTCAGAGCCTGTACTCAAATATAAAAAACGCGAATTGGGTGATATGGATACGCCATCAGCTATTACCGTAGTAGAATCAGCTTCAGTCAAAGAGTCAACGACGTATATTCTTCGAAAATTACTAAACTCGCCCGTGCACCTATCGAAGTCTAAAATGCTTAACCGCTCAAAGGGATTACTCCATACGTATTTGCTTCCATCCGGAGCAAAAGTATTTGATCCTCTGTCCTGGTTAAAATGTAAAGTATCGCCTATGCACTGCACTTGAAGAGTATCCAGCCCGTGTGGTGTTAAAAGATATTTATGGAAACAATTTGTAAATGCATTTTGAACTACAAGCCACCAGTCTCTGCCATTAGCGTGTCGGCAAGCTGCCATGCCTCCTCCACCAATAATAGTATCTTGAATTATTACGTGGTTTTTTATTGTTACATCGCCCAAGCCAGCGTTGAGGTTCATGTTTACGATTGTGTAGTATAGACAGTTGGAAAAAACTCCTAAAACGCCTACACTATCCCAAACAACGCCATTGTGAAATACATAAAACAAAGAATCATTACCAACCGCCGGTAAAATAAATACCCCTCGAATACTTGGATAAGAAATTCCAGCGCTTATCCATTGGTTTGCAACTGTTCCTGGGTTTAGCCCTGAGCCATTGGGCATTGGTACATAATTTCTATTATATATACTGAGGCCGTCAGTGTAAAAAATAAAACTGCCGCTTTTATCGCTAAAGGCAGTACCACATGTCGAAAGATCATTAAGACCATATACGCCATATAGACCAATAGGAACCGTATTAAAATCGATATGATTGGTGCAAAATTGTTCTTCGTAAGGAGTGCTGGGATGGACTACTCCCTGCGGGCCAAAGAGCCAATAAAAATCATGCTTCTGTGCCTTTAGCCCTAAGCTCAAAACAGACAGACAACCAATAAAAAAGAGGGACAAGAATGTTTTAAAAAAGCGCCTTGTTGGGGCGCTTTTCTGTTTTAGTAGGTTATGCTTTGGCAGGCGGAGCATGGCCTGTTGTTAATGATTATCGCCACCAAAGAAACGCTCTTCGATAAGGTCGGCATTGTAGGCTACTTCAAAAATTATTTCATCCAGCAGCTCCGGGGTGGTCCACTCTACCACGGGTGATGACTGAACAATAACCGTTTCGCATGGTTTACCTTCTTTGTCTTTATCGGGGATTACAGTTACTGCGGTGTAGAAGCCATAGCCACCTTCCTTAAGCAGGTTATACATGTTAAGGCTTTGGGTATATACGCCGCAACGGCTGTCAATCAATATGGCATCCTTTTGCTGGAACCAACGGGCCTTTACAACCCTAACGTAAACAAACTGGTAACGGAATTTGCCATCCTTTAAAGGTATGGCTACATCTAAACGCCAAACTTCGGGCGATAGCTCGTCAATTTTGTAGTTTCTTCTGCGCGCCATGTTGGTAAGGGCGCTTCTTAAATCTAGCATGGGTATGGTTTTATGGGTGATTAATCAGGTTCAAATTAAACCTTCCGATTCGAAATATTCAACAATTTTCCTCCTTAATAATTCCTCCTGCTCTTTTAGCGCCAATGGAGGCAATTCATCGTTTTTTATGTAATGCGGCCAGCCTTCGGCATCGGTATGGCTGTATTTAAAGTAGCCCTCCGGCGACATTAACTTACAAACGGCCACATGCATCAGGTTTTGTTTGTCTTCTTTTTCCCAGGTATCCTTAACCTGGCCCACCTCGTTCATGCCTATAATAAACAGCATGGCATTTATATCGGGCCTTTGGCCAAAACGCTCCTTAACGTAATTGCGGACAGTGTACCACTTCAGCGCAAAGCTTTTTTCTTCTTCACTTTTATTTTCGTTAAGCAGCGGCATTAGTGTCCTTTTATTTTCCCTTTGGGATCAATTACAAAATCATCAGCATCATTCAAAAAGCGGAAGGTATTACGGGTTTTCTTTAACTCTTCGTAACCTAACTCAATGGTGCTTATATCCTCGTTATGTTCTTTATGGTAAAGCACATTACCCAGGGCATCTACGGCCATGCTATCGCCGCTGTGGTAAACGTCGTTGCCATCGTTGCCAACGCGGTTAAGGCCAATGCAGTAGCTTTGGTTTTCAATAGCGCGGGCTATAAGCAGGTATTTCCACGCCTGCACACGCCGCTCGGGCCAGTTGGCTACATATAACAAAACATCATATTCCGCATTGCGGTTACGGCTCCAAACCGGGAAACGCAGGTCGTAACAGATAAGCGGACAAATACGCCAGCCATTTAACTCAACCACTATTTTTTCTCTGCCGGCTGTATAGGTTTTCTCTTCGCCGCTTAATGAAAACAGGTGGCGTTTATCGTAGGTTTCGTAAGTACCGTCAGCACGCATCCAAATCAGGCGATTGTAGAACAAACCATTCTCTTCTATTATTAAACTGCCGGTTAGCACACGGTTCTTTTCAGCAGCCATCTTACGCATCCATTGTATGGCACTGCCTTCCATGGTTTCCGCCAGTTCCTTAGCCTTCATGCTAAAACCGGTGCTGAACATTTCGGGCAGTACAATTAAATCGGCAGGTTGCCTTATTGCGGCAATCTTCTGCGTAAACATATCCAGGTTGGCGGAGATGTTTTCCCAATGAAGATTGGATTGAATAAGGGTAATACGTAAGTTGTTCATTTGCTGAGCCAATTTACAAAAGAGGCTGCAAAAGCCTTACTTAAATTAAGAAACTTACCAATCTTTTTATAGTTTGGTTGTATTAACCAACTAACCACTTATGGAAGACAAAATGCAACTGCTTAAAGTGCGCAACTTTAACGATGTAATAAACGACTCGCTGGGCTTTTTAAAATTAAACCGGAACGTGCTGTTGCGTTTTATACTTACAGCCGTGTTACCGCTAACCATTGTTGGCAGTTGGTTTTTCTCCGGCTACTTTTCGTTCATAGGTTCAATAGCCAGCAATGGGGGAAGAGGCTTACCTGAGGGCTTTGGCCTGCAAATAGCAAGCGTTGCCGTAGGCGCACTGCTAATGATGGTGGTAGGTGTTATACAGGCAACTGCCCTGATAAGTTTGTTTACCATTTACGAAAAGTCATCGGATGGTGTGGTTAGCAGCGATGAGTTGTTTGCTGCGGTTAAAAGTGATTCTCTGCGATTGGTTGGCTTTTACTTTGCCTTAATGTTTTTCATGTGCCTGGTAATGGTGGTGTTTTTTGCAATTGCAGGCTTAACTTTTTATGCGGGTGCCGTGTTTTTAGGAGTGTTGTTGATTATTGCCCTTTACGTAGGCCTTATTTACATGAGCATAGCCATTATGTTCTCCCCCTTTGTTTATATGCGCGAAAGATTAGGCGTAATGGAAAGCATTAAGCGCTCCTTCTTTTTAATTAAGGGCTATTGGTGGCGTACCTTCGGCACTTTTTTGGTTATGTATTTTATAGTGGGCTTTGCCAGCATGATATTTACAATACCGTTTTATGCCATATGGTTTAACCATATATTCAGCATGGCACGTTCAGGTGTAATGTCTTTTGATTTTGGCATAGGAGGCAGGCTTGCGGTAATGTTTATGTTTTGTGGCACCACCATTCTTTCCTCCTTCATTTTTGTATCGGTAATAATGCAGTATTACAACCTGGTGGCTATAAAGGAAGGCCCTGCTGAACCTGAGTTAAGCAGCGCCCCCAACCAATTGTACGAGTAGTTAAATGCGGGAGATAAGGTCCGCCGCCTTTTTAAGTGTTTCTTCCTCTTTGGCAAAACAGAAACGCACAATGCTGTTATCAATGTTATTGCGGTAGAATACTGAAACCGGAATGGCAGCTACACCCATATCCTTTGTCATTCGCTTCACAAACTCCACATCACGTTCTTCGCTTATTTTACTGTAGGCCGCCAGTTGAAAATAGGTGCCTTCGCACTTTAACAGCCTGAAGCGCGAGGATTGAATAGCGCTGCGAAAGAAATCGCGTTTCTTTTGATAGTTGGCGGAGAGTTCGAGGTAAAGTTCTTTATGCAAAAGCACATCGGCAAAAGCCGCCTGCGCTACGCTGTTAACGGCAAACACATTAAACTGGTGTACCTTACGGAATTCCTTCATCAGGTTTTCGGGCGCAATGCAGTAGCCCACCTTCCAGCCGGTGCAGTGGTAGGTTTTACCAAACGAAGAAATAACAAAAGCGCGTTCAGCCAGTTTAGGATAGCGCAACACACTTTGGTGTTCGGCCTCATCAAAAATGATGTGTTCGTACACCTCATCGCTAAGGATAATGATGTCGGAATCTTTGGTCAGCTTTTCCAGCTGCTGCATATCAGCCCTGGTAAGTACCGTGCCCGATGGATTGTGCGGGGTGTTAATCACAATCATGCGGGTGCGCTGGTTAATTAAGCGCTGTACCTTCTGCCAGTCTATTTTATAGTCGGGCGCCTCAAGGTTATAAAAAATAGCTTTGCCGCCGGCCAGTTCAATAGCGGGTGCGTAACTGTCATAAGCAGGTGCAAACAGTATTACTTCCTCATCCTCGCGTATGCTTGCCAGGATGGCTGTAAATATGGCCTGGGTGCCGCCTGCGGTAACGGTTATCTCTGTTTCAGGATTTACTTTGGCGCCATACAGCGCTTCAGTTTTTTCAGCAATGCGTTCGCGCAGTTGCATGTTGCCGGCCATTAAGGCGTATTGGTTCTGCCCGCTGCGCATGGCTTTCTCCATAGCTTCAATAAGCAGGGGGTGCGGGTTGTAATCAGGAAAACCCTGCGAAAGGTTAACCGCATTATGCTCCCTTGCCAGGGCACTCATAACCGTAAAAATGGTGGTGCCTACGTTTGGTAATTTGGAGTTTATGCCTGAAGGGAAATTCATTATTAGATTCGGAAATTAAGTAATTTGAACAAGTGAAAACGAAGATACAAAAGCCGGATGCTTAACAGCAATCTATAAATACTTGTCCAGGTCAGAAACCTTCAAATCAACGGTAATGCGTTTAAGTTCCTGCTCCTTTTCCTTCTCACAAATCAACAGCACATCTTTTGTATCTATAACGCAGTAGCCTTCAAGGCCTTGCACTACTACCAGTTTATCATCAGGCACCATAATCATGTTGTGGCTGCTATCGTAAATTTTTACGTTGGCTCCTGCCACGGCATTTTCAAGGTAATCGTGCTCGTACACATCATACAGGCTGTCCCAGGTGCCAATGTCGCTCCAGCCAAATTCAGCCGGCACGGTGTACACATTATCTGCCTTTTCCATTACGCCATAGTCAATGGAAATATTAGTGCACTGCGAGTAAGCATCCAGAATAAACTTTGCCTCGCCGGGGGTATTGTAAAACTGGTGCCCGTCTTTAAATGCATCGCTTATTTCGGGCAGGTACTTGCGCATTTCTTCCAGTATGGTTTTGGCTTTCCAAACAAACATGCCGCTGTTCCACAAAAAGTCGCCGCTTTTTAAAAAGGTGGTGGCAATTTCAAGCGTAGGCTTTTCAGTAAAGGTTTTCACCTTAAAGAAACCATCGGGGCTGTGTTCGTCCTCAAACTGTATGTAGCCGTAACCTGTTGCCGGCTTGGTGGGCTTCATACCCAGCGTAACAAGAAAGGTATTGTTACTTACAAACTCAATACACTTTTGTATAATGGCAATGCATTTCTCTTCCTGCAGAATAAGGTGATCGCTTGGTGTAATTATTACGGTAGCATCCTTATCGCGGCTGTATATTTTATCACAGGCGTAGGCAATGCAGGGGGCCGTGTTGCGGCGCACCGGCTCCTTAAGTATCTGATTATCCGTAAGCTCGGGCAGCTGCTCTTTTAACAGGGCCTCGTAATCATCATTAATAACTACATAAATGTTCTCTTTTGGAACAAGTTGCAGAAAGCGCTCGTATGTAAGTTGGATGAGCGTTTTACCTGTATTAAGTATGTCGAGAAACTGTTTAGGCTTCGCTGTTCGGCTTTCCGGCCAAAAGCGACTTCCGATGCCTCCGGCCATTATCGCAACATATACGTTGCTCATTGAACTTTAAGTTTTGTTAACCAAAGAGGCGCAAAAGTAAATAAAGCAGCGGGCTTTAAAACAAGTTCTTAAATTCGCCATCCTTTTTTAAAAAAGGTTTAGTAAATTAAAGCTTCGATAAATACAGGCACTATCGGTTAAATACTACCCTTGAATTATTTTAAAACATCAGCATGGCAGTAGAAGCAATGGAGCTTACCGATTCGCTCCAGGAATACTTTGGCTTTAACGCCTTTAAAGGCAACCAGGAAAAAATTATAAAAAGCCTGCTTAGCGGCAAGGATACCTTTGTAATTATGCCCACCGGTGGCGGTAAAAGCCTGTGTTACCAGCTACCCGCTATTATCAGCGAGGGGGTAGCTATCATCATATCGCCACTTATTGCCTTAATGAAGAACCAGGTTGACCTGGTGCGCAATTACAGCAGTAAGGACCATATCGCCCACTTTTTGAACTCATCGCTAACCCGTACCGAGCGTAATGCCGTTATTAAGGATATCCGCAGCGGTAAAACCAAAATGCTGTACGTAGCGCCCGAAACGCTTACTAAGGACGATACCGTAGAACTGTTTCAGGAAGTTAAGGTGAGCTTTATAGCTATTGACGAGGCCCACTGTATAAGCGAATGGGGCCACGACTTCAGGCCCGAATACCGCCGCATACGCGAGATTATTGAAGCTATAGGGCAAAAATTCCCCATTATAGCCTTAACTGCTACGGCTACGCCTAAGGTGCAGAGCGATATTGTTAAAACGTTGTTGCTTAAAAAGCCCAACATCTTTATCTCCTCTTTTAACAGGCCTAACCTTTATTACGAAATACGCCCCAAGAAAACCCCTCAACTGGCCATTAAAAACATGGTGCAGTTTATTAAACAGCGCAATGGCAAAAGCGGTATTGTTTACGTAATTAACCGTAAAACCGCCGATGAACTTAGCCAGGTGTTGCGCGCCAATGGCATTAAAGCAGGCGCTTACCATGCCGGGCTTGATGGCAAAGTGCGTACACAAACCCAGGATGCCTTTTTGATGGAGGAGCTGGATGTGATAGTGGCTACCATTGCCTTTGGTATGGGTATTGATAAACCGGACATCCGCTTTATTATACACTACGATATACCGAAAAGCCTGGAGAACTACTACCAGGAAACCGGCCGTGCCGGGCGCGATGGCCTTGATGGCGAGTGCGTGGTGTATTTCTCATATAAGGATATTTCTAAATTAGAAAAACTGCTGCGCGATAAAACCGTAGCCGAACGCGATCGCAACATTCAGCTGATTAACGAAAGCGTGGCCTATATTGAAAGTGCCGAATGCCGCCGTAAGTTTCTGTTACACTACTTTGGTGAGGAGTTTGATGCCAAACAGTGCGACAAAATGTGCGACAACTGCCGCCACCCTAAGGAGAAGATTGACGTTACTGCCGATACCAAGTATGCTATTGACAGTATTAAAACCGTTAAGGAAAACCACGACCTGCCTTACATGGTGAAATTCCTGATGGGTAAAAAGGCCAAGGAGCTTACCGACTTTAAATACGACAAGAACCCGCTTTTTGGTAAAGGCGCTGATAAAGATGAACACCACTGGAATTCTGTTATCCGTAATGCCAGTATGTTGGGCTTAATTGAAAAGGATATTGAAGAATACGGCAAATTGAAGATTACCAAGAAGGGTTTGGAATACGCTAAAAAACCTTTTACCATAAAGGTATCCATCAATCACAATTATGAGGATGATGGTACCGATGTAGTGGTGGAAGACGGTGGCGGTGCAAGGGCTGTGCTTGACCCCCAAATGCTGGAAATGCTGAAGGACCTGCGCAAGCAGGTAGGCAAGGCTAACAACCTGCCGCCTTATGTCATCTTCCAGGATTTTAGTTTGGAGGAAATGGCTACCAAATACCCTATTACGATTGACGAGCTAACCAATATACAGGGCGTTAGCAAGGGTAAGGCCGACCGCTACGGCAAAAAGTTTCTTGACCTTATTAAGAAGTATGTAGAGGATAACGACATTGACCGCCCTACAGATTTTGTGGTAAAGAGCGTAGCCAATAAGAGTGTAGATAAGATTAAGATTATACAGGCTATTGATAAGCGCATAAGTGTTGATGAAATAGCCCGCACCCTTAACCTTAAACGCGGCGCCCTTATTGAAGAACTGGAGAGCATTGTAAACAGCGGTACCAAGCTGAACATTGACTACTACCTAAACGATAAGTTTGATGAAGACCTTATAGGCGATGTGTACGATTTCTTCCGCACGCATGAGAATGGAAGTTTAGATGAAGCCCTTAATGAGTTTGAAAACGATAATATAGAAATGGAGGACCTGCAGCTTATACGCATTAAGTTTATGAGCGAAATGGCCAACTAAACAGACTGCTACAAATAAATAACCCCCGTAATTCGGGGGTTTATTTTTTATAGAAGGGTGGTGAAGATTAATCTTCCAACTCAATATCAAATTGCACCAGGTCAATAAAGTCCTTAACGCGCTCTTCAATATCATGATGCGTAAGTGATTTTACGCGCTCGGTACCAAACTTCTCTACACAAAAAGAAGCCATAGCTGAACCATAAATAATGGCGCGCTTCATATTATCGAAGCTTATGTCGCGTGTTTTATCAAGGTAACCGCAGAAGCCACCGGCAAAGGTGTCGCCGGCACCGGTTGGGTCAAATACATCTTCCAAAGGCAGGGCAGGAGCGAAGAACACATGGTTCTCGTGGAACAGCAATGCACCGTGTTCACCCTTCTTAATAATTAAATACTTAGGGCCTGTAGCCAATATTTTACGCGCTGCTTTTACCAGGCTGTACTCGCCGCTTAACTGGCGCGCCTCGGCATCGTTAATAGCCAGCACATCTACCTTGGCAATTACTTCGCGCAGCTTGCCGATAAAAGCATCTGTCATCCAAAAGTTCATCGTATCCATAACTACCAGCTTAGGGCGCTTGGGCAGTTGCTCAATAACGCGCATTTGCAGGTTAGGGTCAATATTGCCAAGCAGCAGTATGTCGCTATCCTTATAGCTTTCGGGTATAATGGGGTTAAACTCAAGCAATACATTAAGGTCAGTAATAAGCGTATCGCGGCTGTTCATATCCAGGTGGTAACGGCCACTCCAAAAAAAGCTCTTCTTGCCCTCTTTAATTTCAATGCCGGTAGTATCAACACCGCGGGCCCTAAGCAACTCCAGTTCCTTCATATCAAAATCATCGCCTATAACGGATACGATGTTTACTTTTTTGCTGAAGTAGCTGGCGCTCCATGCAATGTAGGTGGCTGCACCGCCTACTATTTTATCTGTTTTGCCAAATGGGGTTTCAATAGCATCAAAGGCAACGGTGCCTACGGTAAGTAACGACATATGATTGGGTAGTTTTAAACCGGCGCAAATATGCTAAAAAACAGCACAGTTGCGCCTGACTTATGCACCCTGTGCGCATCATAAACACGCACACCCGCAAAACGCTGTTGCAATTCCTTCAGTTCGCGCGCATCGGGGTTTAGCTGCACCTGCCTCAGGTATCGTTCAATGATGTTGTCTGCTTCGGTTTCCGGCTCCAACAGGCGTTGCCCGGCCCTGTTTTTCATCAGGAATGATACAAGCTAAACGGGCTGTTTAACGGCCTTAATGTGTTAATGGAGGTTCCTTAACACAGGCGGGTGTTGCACAGGCAACAGCATCAATGCTTTAGCCGTAGCTGCTAACGCGTAACCTGCATTATGCGCTTGCGGTGCTTAAGGCCCCAATCGTGCAGGGCTATAATTACTTTATCAAGGCTTGAGGTGTACTCCGTAAGCTCATATTCTACCGTAACAGGGGTAGTATCATACACGGTGCGCTTAACCAGTTGGTTCAGCTCCATTTCCTTTAACTCCTTGCTTAGCATGCGTGCCGTTATGCCCGTTACCTCGCGCTGCAATTCCTTAAAACGCCTGTTGTTATGGCTTAGGGCAATTATGATGGGCAGTTTCCATTTGCCGCTTAAAACATAAAGGGCATCCATAACGGGCTGCATATGCTGGCCGCACTCCTTTTTATCTTTTGGTTGGCGCTGCGCGCCTGCTTTGGTAGGGCACATAACTAAAGGTTGCTATACTTAAGTATACCGATATACAATAGTATAGTAGTTACTAAAGTATAGCAAAGGTAAATAGGTTTGCATGGCAAACAAATTCTTCATCAAAAAAAAACGGGTTATGAATATTGTGTTATGGATTTTACAGGGACTGCTGGGCGCTGCCTTTACCTTTGCCGGTATATTTAAAGCCACCACCCCTAAAGATAAACTGGCGGAGAAAATGCCCTGGGCGAAGGATTTCCCCGAACCGGTAGTAAAGTTTATTGGTGTTACCCAGTTTTTGGGCGGACTTGGTTTAATACTGCCGTGGCTTACGGGTATAGCGCCTGTGCTAACACCACTGGCTGCAGCAGGCCTTTGCTTAACCATGCTGTTTGCTGCCATTTACCACTTTACGAAGCAGGAGTATAAAGAGATAGGCATAAACCTGGTTATGCTTGCGCTTGCTGCTGTTATTGTGTGGGGCAGGTGGTAGTGTAACCTCCGTGCTCAATCATCCATCAGCATGTTGGCCTTGTACTTATAAAACTGCCACCAGGCTATAATAATGCGCAGGTTAAGGGCTACTATCATAATAAGGCTGCCTACACCAAAAAACACCATTACGTTGTAGATGTATTTCATCAGCACAATCTTATCCTGGTCGTATAAAATTACCTTGGGGAAGCCGAAGTCCTCGGTATAAAAGTTATCCATTAAGCCCAGGTATTTTTGCAGGCGCGAGGCAAAGAAGATAAACAGGCTAAGGTTGATGGTAAACAGCAAAAAGCGCACAACCCCGGGCCTAAAGAACGGCAGGCCCTTAATCATCATTGCCCAGCGGAAGTACGTAATAGTAACAAACACAAAGGCAAAGGTGGTGTTGTAGTAAATAAAGGGGTCCAGCTTTTCAGTAATGGGATAAAGCACTGCAAACGAAAGGGCTGCTGTAATTAAAAGCCACAGGCCTTCGCGAACAATTTGTAAAACATTCTCTTTCACGTAATCAGTATTTATTAGTCCGGTAGTAATCTTCCAGCTTTGTTTCGCCGCTAAGCACCTTGCAGAAACCCGCACTGTCGCGCAGGCCCATGCTTAACGCCAGGCGGAAAAGGCTATCGCTTGTTTGCGGCTTACCTGCTTTGGCATAAATAAAACTTACGCCCGATACTATAGCTGCACTGCTATCTGCCTTAAGCAGGGCCGTATCAGCATAAGTTAAGCAAAGCGGATTTTTGTTTTGCAGCAGGTAAACAGCCGATAGGTTTACATAGGTAAAGGCCGATGAATCTTTAAGCGTTAGGGCGCGCTCCAGGTAATGTTGAGCGCTATCGGTTTGGCCCATAATGCGGTAAAGGGTGCCAAGGCCGCTGTAGCCTGCGCTGTAACGCGGGTTTTTATCAATAGCATTGCGGTAAGCCTGCAGGCTTTGAGGCAGTTGGTTGGCATCGTACATAACACGGGCGTAAAACACCCATGCAGGGGCGTTCTCCGGAAAGTGCTTTAAAAAATCCTCCAGCTTAACGCGGGTAGTATCGGGGGGTACGTTGCCGTAGCTGTTAAATATGTCCTTATACTCCAGGTACTTTTCGTACTCTTTATCGTTTTTGGCTTCGTTGTTTTTGCCATTGTTACAGGCGGTAAACAAGGCAAGGGCAGCAACAAGCAGCAGTGCGTGGTTCTTCATGCGGGCGCTAAAGTAAGCAAGGAAAGGATATAAGGGGAGATAATACCTGTATTAGATTCTTCTCCTTCATTAAGGAGAAGAAGAATTTGGAAAAGCAAAGCTTTTACAAAGTAGAGGTGGTTGAAATACAAACAAACCACCCCTCCCGAAGCGTCGGGACCAACCTGCATTACATGCATCTTGCCTCCGCCCCTCCTTAACCAAGGAGGGGAATTTTTAGGAAGGGCTGATGCCTTTAGGATTCTCCTCCTTCATTAAGGAGGAGAAGAATTTGGAATAGCAAAGCTTTTACAAAGTAGAGGTGGTTGAATATCCCAACCGTCATTCCGGGCTTGACCCGAAGCTTCGGGACAGGGGGACAATACCCAAACTCCCTGGTTAAGCGCAAGATTTGTATTTAAACTGTCCTCCTCCACAGGAGGACGAGGAGTTAGTGCAAGAAAATAACAAAGATTATTGTGGGACAATTATGAGCATAAGTATACCAAGAAATGTCCCTGTCCCATTAATGCACAAAGTCAAATTTATCGAGGTAACCACGCTGCTTAAAACCACTTATAATTCCACTTAACTCTCTAAAAAGGGTTAGATAGCTTACAACCCCTGAGTTACGAGGTGTCATATCGTAACTAACTTTTGCCTTAGTAAATAAAGACTCTTGACCAGTGTATGGATCTGCCCGGTAATACCCCAAAGGTATAGTCACTTTGCGTCCGAAAACAACCACTTGAGGGTGTTCTGTAGCGGTGTGATCATCTACACGATGACGAATAAGTTCACTAGGCATTTGACTGACACCAATAAGTTTCGCAAGAGCTAGACTTGATATTAATGGTCTAACAACATCCTCAGTTAAACTAAGATTAATATTGTCGCCAGTGCTAGTCTCTAAAACAACTCGTTGAAAGGATTGAAAACTACCCCAAACTGCACTTAAAAGTTTTAGGGTTCTAAAAAATGGAACAGAATTAGTATCAATGAAGACCTCGTTAGACGCTATATGCATTTGTCTTCCCCACCCCCATTCGTGGGTTTGAGCTTTAATAATTACATGGTTAGGCAACTCAAAATCAAAATTAGTTTTTACGAGTTTGCGCATTGTCAACGTGCCATTTTTCACGAAATACGCCAATATCACGGTCATTAATTCAAGTTGTAGCATACCATCGGAATCATTCGCATTGCCTATTTGTTTATTGAATTGGTTTTCTAAAAAAGAGTGGATTTCGTTTTCAATGTTGAATTGATAATAGTGTGTAGAACAAAATTTGTCCATGTAACCTTCAAAATTTGCTGCGGGACCATATCTATGTTTGAATATTTTCTCTAACCCATCAATGTCACAAACAATAATAATCTTATCAAAGCCAAATTTGTTATCTGTATAAAGACTGTCGTTATGTACGCTTAGTACGTTTAATATTCGAAATATATGCTCCGGATCAAGGCGGTCGAAGTCATCTATTATAAGGACTGATTGTTTCTTGGTGTTCTTGTCTTCCTTTGCTTTTTTGATTAATTCTCTTAACAAGTAGGTAACTTCATCCTGTTCGTATATCGTGCCCTTTGTTTCAGTAAACTGCGTAATAAAGGCGGTAAGCTTTTCTTCAGTAGTTTTTAATTCACTGGCTTTTTGTTTAATGTATTCTTTGTGGAGTTTTTTGATTTCAGGTAAGCTGATAACAACATTGGCAACCAATGAGGCCGGATCAAAGGTGGAGATATTGGGAATCGCTTTTGCCAGAGCCGCCAGGATAGTAATAGCGTTGTCTTTGATAAACCACTCGTTCGAAACTTTATCAAAATCGCTAACGGACTTGGTTGCTTTTAGATATCCCCTTTCAAGGCATTGAAGAATTATATCCACTTTAACCAATTCGAAAATGTCTTTATTGTCACTTACTGAATACTTAACAGGATTAATGAAAACGGGATTATATGCGCCACTGAATTTTTCAAAAAACTTTTCCAGGAAGTAAGTTTTGCCACTGCCATACGGCGCACTGAATATTATTCTTTTATTGTCCTTTTGTGAAATGTGCGTTTCAAAACGTAATATTTCCTGATGAGTTTCTATGTGATCAATTTTCTCTACTAACATACCTTTTGTTATAATGGCAAAGATGCTAAAAAGGTTATATGCGTCAAATGTTTTTTGGGACACTGGAACAACTACCTATAGTAATTTTCCCAATGTCCCAATTGGTTTAATCTTCTTGAGGTTCTTCCCTCTCTAACACCCGGCTCACCCTTCTATGGTTCGTCCCCAACTGCCTCGCTATCTCCCTAAAACTCATCTCCGGGTTGCCCCTGTGCATTTCAATAATGTTGCGGTCAAGTTCGCTTAGTTCTTTGGCAGTGGGTTCCTTCAGGTGTACCTGTTCATCATCGTAACTAAGGTGGCGGAAACGCAAAAAGTTGTGGTCCTTCTCCAGCTGGCAGGTAATTACATTGCTGCTTTCGTATTTCTTTTCGCCATCGCGCGCCTTTAGCTGTTTAATGTAACGCATGCCGGTACCGCGCGCGCTGCGGCCAATGGCAAAGGTGCTATCGGCCAGGTTGCCCAACTGCATACTGCCGGCCATGTCGGTAATTTCAAGCGGACGGCTTTGGTCGCGCTTAGGGGTGTGTGCCAGCAGCAGCATGCTAAGTCCGTAGCGGCGCTTAAGGGCCAGCAGGCGGTTCATCAGCGGCAGCACCTCCTTGGCTACTTCAAGGCTTTGGGTTTTAAGGTAGGTTAGGTTATCAATAATAATAATACGTGCCTGGTGGCGGTTAAGCTGGTCTTCCAGCGCATTCATCAACGCGGTTTCAAAAGGCAGCGTAAGCACATTATCGGGGTTCATTTCCAGCCGTATAAAATTGCTGCTGAATTGGTAGGGCTGTTGGTAGTTATCGCTGTAGCGGTTTTCAAACTGCTTCATGCTTAACTCAAAATCAAAATACAGCACCTTCTGCGGCGGACAGTCCACCTCAAACACTTCGTGATACTCGCCGCGGCTTATGGCATCGGCTATCTGCACGGCCAAAATGCTTTTGCCCACATTGGTGCCGGCAAACAAAAAACATATCTCGCCCTCAATCCACAAATCGCCGAAAAGCTTTTTGGGGTTGGGCCTCTTTTGCGCCTCGGCTATCCACTGGTTAGCGGGCTTGGCTATAAAAAAGCCGTCGTTCTGCTGTTGCAGGCTGTTCAGGTAATACTCTTCAGGTTCCATGTTGGTGGTAGGTTGTAAGTTTTAAGTAATAGGTTTTAAGTAATAGGTTGTAGGTTTTAAGTTTTAGGTGATAGGTTATAAGTGTTAGGTTTTAGGTTGTAGGTGTGAAGGGGTTCTGCCTTTGGTTAGTGGGTTTGCGAAGCTTGCTTTACTGCCCTCCGCAATATTTCTCCCACAGCTCAAGCGTAAGGCGGTGGCTTTCGGCTTCGTTTAGGTATAGCTGCTGGTGGTAGTTAACCAACTGCTTAAGCCGCGCAATTTCAATTTGCTGCTGTTGGTGGCGGTCTTTAAAAAAATCGTCAATCCACTGCAGGCTTTTTTGGTAGGCCTCCTGCTGTCCGTCAGTAACCAGCTTATAGCCAAGCAGCACGGCAAGGTCCTCCTCCAGGCTTTGGCGCTCGGCTGTAAGGCGCAGGGCTTCGTCGGGGCTGTAGGTAAACAGGTCGGCATTTTTTAGGGCAAGCAGCCGGCGGCTTTTGGTTTCAAGCAGGGCGTGCAGGCGTTGGGTTTCGTTAACGGCAGCGGCCTGGTAAACAGGCAACGCCAGGCTGTTAAAAGAGTAGTGGGTTGTGTTCCCCTTTTGATTATCTTCGGCAACAGTATTGTGGGTAACCATAGGTATACTTACGGGTACAGGTGGTTGTTATAACAATGAGGCAAATATAATCAAAAAGAGTACGCTAATCAAGATGGGAATTAAATTTGCATACTGATTTTGCCTTTTACGCGTACAGCAGCCTGATTAACAGGGGGAAAAAATTTTGGAAGCCATCTGCGGCCTTAGCGGCCTGTGCAGCCCCTCAATTTTAGAATTGCTAAATTCGGCACCTGTTATGGAGATTTTTGGTTTAGCGGTTGCTTTGTTGTTAGTGGCGTTTTTTGCGGGTATTGAAATTGCTTTTGTATCGGCCAATAAACTGCGTGTGGAACTGCTGAAGGAAAAAGGCAGCACCCGCGCCCGCATCATCTCCAACTTTAACAGCAACCCCGGCAAGTTTATCAGCAGCATGCTTATAGGCCTCAACATCTCGCTGGTGTTGTTCGGCAGCATTACCACCAACTACTTTGTGCAGAAAAACTTTGGCTTTTTGCCCAGCAGCGATCATGAAGTAAGCCTGCTTATCATCCAAACACTGTTTACCACGGTTATCATCCTCATCTTTGGCGAGTTGGTACCCAAAATCCTCTTTCGCGTTAACAGCGATCAAACCCTTTTGGTATTCAGCTATGTTATACAGCTTTTCTATTGGCTGTTATCGCCCATAGCCGGGGTGTTCCACAACCTGGCGCGTATGCTTATTAAGCTTATAACGCGCAGAGATTTTCATGAAGGGGGGCCATCGTTTACCAAGGAGGACCTTGAATACCTGGTAAAGGAAACGGCCGTTAGCGATGAGGACGGGCAGGACGAAAGCGACCACCTTAACAGCGAAATATTTGAAAAGGCCCTTTACCTAAAGGATGTAAAGGTGCGCAACTGTATGGTGCCGCGCCCCGAAATACAGGCCGTTGATGCCGGCGAGGAGATGGATACCCTGCGCAAAAAGTTTATTGAAAGCAAGCTTAGCCGCATACTGGTTTACAGCGAAAGCATTGATAAAATAACAGGCTACATCCACCATTTTGATATGCTTAAAAGCCCTAAGCAGTTAAAGGAAGTTATACGCCCCATACCCGTTATACCGGCCACCATGACCGCCCGCGACCTGCTGCTGCAGTTTATACGCGAGCGTAAAAACATTGCCTGGGTGGTGGATGAATACGGCGGCACTGCCGGCATTATTACGCTGGAAGATTTAATGGAGCAGATTTTTGGCGAGATACACGATGAGCATGATGAAGAGGAAATGGTGCAAAAACGGGTAGACGATAAGGAGTTTATTTTTAGCGGCCGCCTGGAGATTGATTACCTTAACCGCGAGTTTGACCTTAATATACCCGAAGGCGATTATACCACCCTTAGCGGCTACATTATTAACCGCTTTGAAGATATACCCGAACCCGGCAAGCAGTTTGAAGAGGACGGATTTATAATTAAGATACTGCGCGGTACCGAAACCCGCATTGAACTGGTGAATATTAAGTTGAAGGAAAAAGAAGAGAGGTAGCCCGGCTTGCAGTTTTCTTTCCTGAAAGTATACCTTGCTAAAGCATAAAGCAGGCAAGGTTTTTATATATTTACATTTAAATAAAGTAACATGAAAAAACTTGTACTACCCATTACCATGCTTTTGCTATCGGCAGTTACGTATGCCGGCGGCGGAGATAACATCAACCAGCATTTGGTTGACCTTTTTAAGAACCAGGTGGCTAATGCGCCTGATAAACAACAAAGAATTGAGGCTTTTACCCGCTTTATAAGCAGCGGCCAGCGCAACAGCAATAAAACCGATGCAACCGCTCAACGCCTTATTGGCTGGCGCGATGATAACGTGAGTGGCGGCTCATGGGTGTTTGGCGACTCGGCTACGTTAACCTATACCGGCAACCACGGCAGCACGTACCTGTATAACAGCGAGTTTGCCGTTAAGCTGGATTATACCTGGGATGGTACCAACGTAGTTTACCAAACCCGTTCAACCCGCACCCGCGATGCAAACGACAATGAAACAGAATACCTGAATGAAAACTGGAATGCCGGCGCATGGGAAAACAGCGATCGGGAACTAAACACGTACGATGCTGCAGGCCATGTACTTACAAACACCCAGCAAACCTGGAACGCCGGCTCGTGGGAAAACTACATCCGTTATGCAAACACCTACGATGCCAACGGCAACAATCTTACTTCCACCCGTTACGATTGGTTAGCCGGCGCCTGGGTTGAGCAATATCGTTATGTGTACACTTACAACAGCAATAACCTAACGCTTACACAACTTTACCAGACGTGGAACAGCGGAAGCTGGAAGGATAACAGCCGTACCACCTATACCTACGATGCCAACGGGCGCACCTTAACCAGAACCCAGGAAACCGATAATGGCACCATGCTTGAAAACTCATCACGCATCACCTATACCTACGATGCCAATGGCGATAACACCGTAACGGTTTACGAAAACTGGGTTGCCGGAGCCTGGGAAAACTCAACGCGCATCACCGGTGCTTATGATGCCAACCACCACCAAACGCTTTATACCAGCGAAGCATGGAACGCCGGTGCATGGGAAAATGACTACCGCTATTCTTACACCTATAATGCGGCCGGTTATACTTTAACCAGTACTACTTATGACTGGGTTGGCGGCGCCTGGGCCGAGCAATTCCGTTATGCCTATACGTATAGTGCCAATAACAAAATTACGGAATACTTATCCCAGACCTGGAACGCCGGTGCATGGGAAAACCAATACCATTATACCTATAGCTACGATGCCAACAACTACTCGGATGTAACCATTTACCAAATCTGGAATGCCGGTGCATGGGAAAACAGCAGCAAAACAGATTACGACAATAACAGCTATGGTAATCCTGATTATTTGGTAAGCTACACCTGGAACGCCGGCGCATGGGACAATGACGACCGGGAGTTTTACTACTACGAGTTGTACAACGCGCCAAGCGCAATAGCCGAGCTTAAAAACGCTTTTGCTTTTGCCGCTTACCCAAGCCCCACCACCAACGTTTTAAATATTGATTACAATACCCAAAGCAATGCTGAAACCACCGTACGCATTTACGACCTTAACGGCAGGGAAGTGCTAAGCGTTAAACGCGTATCAGACATTGGCGATAACTACATTAAGCTGGATGTAAGCATGCTTGGCAGCGGTATGTATGTGGTAGAAGCCACACAGGGCGCACAGCAAAGCCGCAGCCGTTTTGCCAAACAATAAACCTTAAGGATATACCGGATTTAAAAAGGGGGCTTTGGCCCCCTTTTTTATTGGGGCCATCCGTATTATCGTTTTGTATATTTGATTTCAAAATAACGTATAATGAAAAAACTTCTACTACCCATTACTTTGCTTTTGCTATCGGCAGTTACGTATGCCGGCGGCGGAGATAACATCAACCAGCATTTGGTTGACCTTTTTAAGAACCAGGTGGCTAATGCGCCTTATCAACAACAAAGAATTGAGGCCTTTACCCGCTTTATAAGCAGCGGCCCGCGCAACAGCAACAAAACCGATGCAATGGCTCAACGCCTTATTGGCTGGCGCGATGATATCGCTAACGCAGGTTTATGGGAGTTTAACGACTCGGCTACGTTAACCTACACCGGCAACTATGGCAGCCCTTTCCTGTTTAGCAACCAGTTTGCCGTTAAGCTGGATTATACCTGGGATGGTACCAACGTAGTTTACCAAACCCGTTCAACCCGCACCCGCGATGCAAACGACAATGAAACAGAATACCTGAATGAAAACTGGAATGCCGGTGCCTGGGAAAATAACGCTCGCGAACAAAAAACATACGATGCTGCAGGCCATGTACTTACAAACACTCAGCAAAACTGGAACGCCGGCGCCTGGGAAAACTACCGCCGCTATGCATACACCTACGATGCAAATGGCAACAATCTTTCTTCTACCCGTTACGATTGGACAGCCGGCGCCTGGGTTGAGCAATATCGTTATGTGTACACCTACAACAGCAATAACCTAACGCTTACAGAACTTTTCCAGACGTGGAACAGCGGAAGCTGGAAGGATAACAGCCTTTACACCTATACCTACGATGCCGGCGGGCACCAGTTAACCAGCCTTTTCCAATCCGATAACGGCACTGTGCTTGAAAACTATTCGCGCAGCACCTATACCTACGATGCCAATGGCGATAACACCGTAACGGTTTACGAAAGCTGGGTTGCCGGAGCCTGGGAAAACACATCGCGCGGCACCGCTGTTTTTGATGCCAACCATAACCGAACCCTTTTCACAAACGAAAACTGGGTTGCCGGAGCCTGGGAAAACAACTACCGCTATTCCTATACCTATAATGCGGCCAATTACACTTTAGTTACTACTTCCTATAATTGGGTTGCCGGCGCCTGGGCCGAACAATACCGTTCCGCCAATACGTATAATGCCAACAACCAAAATACTGAATACTTATCCCAGACATGGAATGCCGGTGCATGGGAAAACGATTTCCGTTATACTTATAGCTACGATGCCAACAACTACCCGGATGTAACCATTTACCAAACCTGGAATGCCGGAGCATGGGAAAACAGCAGCAAAACAGATTACGACAATAACAGCTATGGTAATGTTGATTATTTGACAACCTACACCTGGAACGCCGGCGCATGGGAGAATAACGACCGGGAGTTTTACTATTACGAGTTGTACAACGCGCCAAGCGCAATAGCCGAGCTTAAAAACGCCTTTGCTTTTGCCGCTTACCCAAGCCCCACCACCAACCTTTTAAATATTGATTACAATACCCAAAGCAATGCTGAAACCACCGTGCGCATTTACGACCTTAACGGTAAGGAAGTACTAAGCGTTAAGTGCTTATCAGACATTGGCGATAACTACATTAAGCTGGATGTAAGCATGCTTAGCAGCGGTATGTATGTGGTAGAAGCCACACAGGGCGCACAGCAAAGCCGCAGCCGTTTTGCCAAACAATAAACTTTAAGGATATACCGGAATTAAGAAGGGGGCTTTGGCCCCCTTTTTTATTGGCAACCACTTAAAAAGCAGCCCGTAATTATACCCCAGGCCGGTAAACGGCCTTAAATATCAGCCGCAGAGCATACATAAGATGTTGACAGACATATTGTTAGCAGCTAATTGGTGCCCGTAACCCTCTATTTTCAGGGTATTTTGCCCTTCTATTTCATTTTACGCTCTAATTCTTTTTATTTGCCGTCCCTTTTTAGGGAGGGGTGTGCCCGTATTTGGGCAGGCCCATGAAGTTAAAACTTAACCTTTTATATGGCAGTTATTGGAAAAATTCGTCAATACACCGGCTTACTGATTTTTGTAATCGGCGCCTCAATTGTGGGCTTCCTGATTATGGATGCTACCAACTCGCAGTTTAGCGTGTTGCGCGGCCGTAAAGATTATATCGGCAAAGTAAACGGAGAGAAAATTCAGTATAACGACTTTGAAAAGAAGGTTGCTGACAACGAAAAAGCCTACGAAGCACAGCTGCGCGGCGCACCGCTTACTGATGATATGCGCGAAGGTTTACGCATGCGTACCTGGAACGATATGGTGGAAGACATGGTAATGGGCAATGTGTACAACAAAATCGGCATTAACGTTACTACCGATGAAATGGTGGAACTGGTATCTGGCGATAACGTATCACCACAGATTTCAGGCGCACAGGCTTTCCGCAACCCGCAAACAGGGCAGTTTGATAAGGCCATGGTGCAAATGTACCTCAGCCGTTTAGACCAGGACCCTGAAGGTGTTGAACCCGGCACTATCAAGCGCGAGTGGAACAACTTCGAAAAGCAGTTAAAGCAGGAGCAATACAAAGCCAAATACGCCGCCTTAATAAGCAAAGGCCTTTACACCCCAACATGGATGGTGGAAATGAGCTATAACGACCAGGCCCGCACAGTTGATTTCCAATACGTGCAGTTGCCTTACAACGAGATTAACGATAACGACGTTAAAATTACAGATGAGGATTTAAAGAAATATATTACTGACCACCCTAACAAATACAAGCAGGAAGAAGAAACCCGCAAGGTGCAGTATGTAACCTTTAACATCGTGCCTTCAGCAGCTGATACTGCAAAAACCATCAAGGATTTGGAAGACCGCCGTGCAGAATTTGCGGCGCAGAAAACCATTTCTGACGACTCGGTTTTTGTTAAGCTGTATTCTCAAACTGCTTTTGATGAAGTGTACTACAGCGCCGATAAGTTGATTTCGCCTATTAAGGATACTTTGTTTACGCAGCCTGTAGGCACGTTAGTGGGCCCTTACCTGGAAGGCAACATGTTTAAGATTGCCAAAATAAGCGGCCGCAAAGCCGTAGCCGATTCAGTTCGCCTGCGCGAAATCCGTATTTCGTTCAACAACGTTACTACGCAGGAACAGCAATATGCCCGCATGCGTTACATGGATAGCATTTTCAAAATGCTTGATTCTAACAAAATTGACTTTAACAGCGCTGTTATGCTGTTTAGCGATGATACCTTAGGCAAACTAACCGGTGGCGATGCCGGCTGGGTGCGTTTGGATGAGAAGCCTAAAATGGCTAACGATGTTATCTTTTATCGTTCAGAAAAAGGCCGTCCGCTACGTTTTGTTGACGAGCAGCAAAATGCCTGGATAATTGCCACCATTACCGATGTAAAAACCAGCAAAACAGGCGTGCTTACCACCTACCTTAGCGAAGAAATTGGCGTAGGCGAGCAAACCCAGCAGGATATTGCTTCTGCAGCCAGCAACTTTGCCAGCAACAACCAGGGCGCCGATAAATTTTTGGCTGCTGCGAAAAAACAGAACCTGCCTTTACGTGTAGCTGAAAACGTGCGTAAGGAAGATTACAGCATCTATGGCCTTGGCAGCGCACGCAAACTGGTTAAGTGGGCGTTTGAAGCCAAAAAGGGCGAAGTATCAACCCCTATCGTACTTAACGATAAGCATGTGGTAGCTTTACTTGAAGTAGTACGCGCTAAAGGCACCCCTGATGTGGATGCAGTGCGCGATGCAGTGAAGCCTGAAGTACTGGCCGAAAAGAAATTCGAAATGCTGTCGAAGAAAATTGCCGATGCCAAAGCATCATCCATTGATGACTTAGCGGCTAAAGTGGGTAAGCCTTCTATGATGGCTCAACAGGCGTCTTTCGGTAACCCTGCTGTTAACGGCGCTTACGAACCTTCAGTAGTAGCTATGGCTTTAGTTAGCGGCCAGGGCAAGCTTTCTAAACCGGTTCAGGGCCGTAGCGGTGCGTTTGTGGTGCAAACTATTGCAGTTACTGAGCCTGCCAAGCCAACTGATTTAATGATGGCTACCTTCCAGTTAAAACAGCGTTTTATGGGTAAGGCTCAAGGCGCAAGCGATGTGCACCGTAAGATTGCCAAAATTGAAGACGACCGTCTGGAGTTTCAATAATAAAAAAGTGTAAAAGAGATTGTTTCGGCCCCGGATTTGAACTAAAGTCCGGGGCTGATTTTTTATAAACCGTATCTTTACCCTAATGGACGTTAAGCCGATAGTAAACCGTGTAGCGCAAAAAGCTATCATCAGCCTCGATTTGGAAGATTACTTTCCGAAGCAGGAAGAGTTAGCCATTATTGACTTAAAGGATTACCTTTTTTAAGGGCCTTATACTTAAGGAGGCCGATTTTCGTGAAACAGTTAAGAATACCGACTGGGCAGCTTACACCGGTAAGTACGTGGTTATTTATTGCAGTGCTAATGCCATTGTGCCCATGTGGGCTTACATGGTTTTAAGTGCGGAGGTAAGCGTTTATGCCAAGGATGTAGCCTGCAGTACTCCTGAACACGCTACTGAGATTTTCCTTTACCGCAACCTGGCCAAATTGGATATGGAGCAGTTTAAAGGCCAGCGTGTAGTTATTAAGGGTTGTGGCGACCGCAAGGTGCCGGAGGCTGCCTATGTGCAGCTAACAGCCCAATTAACGGGCATAGCGCGCGTTATTATGTATGGCGAGCCGTGCAGCATGGTGCCGGTATTTAAAAAAGCAATTGATTAAGGTGAACAGAAAATATAGTATACCACTTATTGCAGTAGTGTGCCTTGCTGTGGGGTTTATATCAGCCAAGGTAGTGGAGCGTTACCGCCATTATTACGATAAGCAGGTAAACATTTTTACAGCCACGGGTAATGAGTGCCCGGGGGTGAGGTGGTCGGTACCCGTAGATAGCACCGATGTGGCCTATGCCGTAGCAGTTGAAGGCGACCTGTATTTTGCCGGTGAGCGCGTACCACTGGAAGACCAGGACGTGCGCGAGCGTATTGAAAGGGAACTGCAGATAGCCGTTTACTGGCACAGCAATACCTTAATGAATATGAAGATGGCCAACCGTTACTTTGGCGATATTGAAAAGATATTGGCTGAAAACGGAGTGCCTTCTGACTTTAAATACCTGGCCCTTATTGAAAGCAACCTGCGTAACGAAACCAGCCCGGCAGGCGCAGTGGGCTTTTGGCAGTTGCTGAAGGAAACCGCTAAAATTTACGGCCTGCAGGTGGATGCCGAGGTTGATGAGCGCTACGATTATCAAAAAAGCACCCTGGCAGCCTGTAAATACCTTAACCAGGCTAAAAACGAGCTGGGCAATTGGACCATTGCTGCGGCCAGTTATAACCTGGGCCTTGCCGGCATGAAGGATCGTTGTGCTGACCAAAAGACGAAAGACTATTACGAGATGTTTTTTAACCAGGAAACCAGCCGTTACCTGCCCCGTATGATTGCCATGAAAATCATCTTCAGCAACCCGGAAAAGGCGGGTTTTTATGTAAAAACCGAGGATTTATACCAGCCCTACAGCTATAAAACGGTTACTGTTGATACGGCCATCAGCAGCATAGCCGATTTTGCCGCCCAATACAACCTTAAATACAAGCATATTAAAATACTTAACCCCTGGCTGCGGGATGCTAAACTGACCAATAAGGAGAAGAAGCGGTACGAAATCAAAATTCTGAATATCAACTAAAGGTTTGGCGAAATGCCGTTAAATTATATTTTTGCCCTCCCAAAATCAATGGTGCGGTAGCTCAGTTGGTAGAGCAAAGGACTGAAAATCCTTGTGTCGGGGGTTCGATTCCCTCCCACACCACAAACAAACCCTGCTTAACGGCGGGGTTTTTTGTTTTTAGGAAGGACTGAAAATTCTTGTGTCGGTGGGTTCCCTGCCTGAC